>ENA-UOOE01001593-UOOE01001593.1-fermentation-metagenome-genome-assembly--contig:-NODE-1593-length-18796-cov-355.833040_pt1 | contig 18796 bp, 14 predicted proteins | sample MGYA00245776_ERZ724021 | MGnify/ENA primary metagenome ERZ724021 (study PRJEB28704, sample SAMN03018321) | fermentation metagenome | biome: anthropogenic terrestrial biome; feature: soil... | reverse complement strand
GTGCAGTTTTTATTAAACCCCTAAACAATATGTATTTATATACATATCGAATAAATGTTAGTTGATTATTTAAAATCATATTAACCAACTAAAGGAGGGAAGAATGAAAAACAATGAAACTTAAAACCAGGATAATGATAATGTCCATAGCGTTTCTTTTTATATCCGTACCTGCAGCATTAGAACCTGTTTCAGCTACTACTGTGTACGTACAGAACGCTTCTTATTACACTGGAACATCATCATTGAGTGAACAGATACAATCGGTACTGGATAATGCTAGTTCAGGAGACACAATATCCTTCTTGGGAAATCTCTATGAAGATCTACAACTGGTTATCAACAAAAAATTAAATATAATGACCAACGTGGGGACGAAACTATCTGCATCGGGCTCTTCTAAATCTGCAGTATTTCTAATTAATGGACCTGGAGCTTCAGGAACCATTATAAATGGATTTAAGATTGAAACAAATCTTGGTACAGGAATATTTGTTAACAATACAAAAAACGTGACAGTTTCCAACAACCAGATAACTGCAACTAAGGGATCAGCAATTAGAGTAGATAAAAGTTATAATGGTGACGTGGAAAATAATTCTATAGCAGGTTCTTATACAGGGATCAACGTTTCGAGTAGCAAATATACGAAGATTATTGGAAATAACGTTACAGGAAGTAACCAGAATGGTATAACTGTGAAAAATTCGGTAAATACATTTATAAACCGAGATAAAATCTCAAATAACAATGCAGATGGGATCAACATTTCCAATTCCAACGGAACCACTGTAAATGGTACCACCCTGGAAAAAAATAAAGGAAATGGAGTCGAAGTTCACCAGTCCTCCCAAACCCTGATCAATGGGACAACAATAAAAAACAACGGAAAGAATGGTGTATCCTTAACTAACTCAAACAAAGTCAAAATCACCAACAGCCAGGTCATTTTTAACTACAACGGAATATCTGCAGTAAATGTATCTGATATGGCCATAAAAAGTAATTATATTGGAAATAACACTTGCGATGGGGTACTTCTCAGTGGATATGCGAAGATCGTTACCATAAGTGGCAACACACTGAAAGGAAATGCCAACGGGATTAAATTGGATTGTGCCAGCCAAAAGCTCACGATTGAAGGAAACCTCATAACAGAAAACATGGGAAGAGATGGTGATACTTATCCATCTGAGAAGGGATCCTCTGGAAATGGAATTAGCTTTGGAGCTCATTACAAACACGATGCAAAAAATTCCATAAAACACAACGCTATCTATGGCAACGATCGCAAGAACGTGGATGCGGAAAAGGCAGCATATACTACAATAAAAATAGGTTCCAATTGGTATGGAACCAACAGCATTGGATCTGCCCTGCTCTGCTGTAAAATGAAATCCTCTGCCACACAGATGGTACTCCTAAGGACGGGCCAAAACACGTACAGTGTTTACTTTTTAGATGGGGACACTGGAAATATAGAAACTGATCTACCTTCCTTATCCATAAAATTTAGTTTGGACGGAGTATCGTCATCTGAACAGTATTTTCAGACAGTTAATGGGGTGGCTACGGCTCAATATGAATACGCTGCAGTTAGAAATAATGTATGGGCCAGTTTTGGGTCTGAATCTGTTTACGTGGCTGTGAACGATGCAATAAGATCCATAACTTCTGGAAAAGATTCTACCGGTGATTCATGCAGTAATTGGGGTGGATACTGGGGAGGTCCTGGTTCTGGAAGTGAAGGTGATGGTTCTGGCAGTGGTTCAGGTAATAATCCTGGCTCTGCAACCAGTTCTGGTAGTTCGGGTAGTTCAAGCGGTCATGGTTCCTCTTCTGGGCTCACTTCAACTGCAGGAGCTTCAGTAGCATCCTCCTCTTCAGGAAGCACAGGATCATCCACTCAGGGTGGATCTACTGGTGAAGGAAATTCAAAGTCTGATTCAAAAACTGCACAGGAACTATTTGTCAACGATATGAAGGGCCCACAGGTCTGGGGGATCGTTGGGGTGATCGTGCTCGTAATACTGATAGTTGGGGCTTATTATCGTAAAGATCTAATGAACATTATCCAAAAAACCAGAAAATAAACAATTCTTTTTTTTATTTTTATTTTTAACATTCTCAATAATCTTACATCATTAAACTAGTGCTCATCCTTGGTATTTTATTTTAAAATTAAGTTGGATCATAATTTCATTCTCCACTAAAAAATAGCACCGGCTTATTCTTTTCAATTAAATCAATACCTCCCTCATCGACATGTTTATATAACCCTATCGAATTATATGTTTTAGTGGATGATAAAAAATCAAACGAATAACCTTTGAAGTTTAATCAATTAATTTTTACAGGGTGATGTTACAGATGGCAGAGTTATTATGGGAATCTTTAATTGTATCCATAACTTTATTGTTCGGCATTAATATTGGTCTTGCACTGGGCCTCACAAAGATGTACAAAAAAGAAGCTTTAACTGTTTCAGTATTATACGGTTTAATTGTACTGATCCTGGGCATGACAGCCAATTTACTCAAGGATTTACTGTACGGCGTCCTTGATCCGTATATATCTGTGATATTGGGCATCATTGGTCTTTTAACTCTTTTAGGTGGCATTTACACTGTTGATAAATGGAATAAAACTAAACAGGAGTATTATCCCTTTGCATCAACAGCCATAATAACTTCATCGATCTGCTATTTTCTAGGATTCGTATCTTTAGCTGTGTTGTTGAGTAGGGAGATAACAAGTTCTTTCCTAGGATTCAGCTTAATCATAGCGATTGTCCTCGGCGTATCCCTAATCATTTCTTATTTATTCTCCAAAATTTTAAGGAATGCTGAAAGCCCTTATTCGGTTTTACTCGGGAATTTCATGATTTTAAACGGATTTTATTGTTTGATCTGTGCATTTTTTATTCCAAACATTGGAACATTAGAATTGACTCAAATGAATCCTTTATCCATAGATTCCTCATTTTACATGATTTTTTTGATAATGGCAGCTTTTGGGGTCTTTTTAGTGGGAGTTTATCTAAGACAGGAAGGTATAACAAGTTTAAAAGACCTTTATCAAAGAAAATCAGCCTCAAAATCTGATAAAATTGAAAAAATATCATAAATCGCGAAGATTCCTCATATTGGAATGGTTATCAAACCTGGATATGAGGAAAATTGAATTGAAAATATTAGGTGATAAGTAATGCAAATTCTCGGAAGTGAAATTTTAAGCAATTTACTATATTTAATTGCCCAGAGCTTATTCATACCAGTGATACTGGTTGTTATAGGCTTCATGATCTATGCAGTTTTGAGTTTGGGCGGATTTTTGACTGAAAAATTTTCAAGATCAAAATTTCAGGTGAACGAAACTGAGGCTCTGATAAGGGCAATCTCCAAATCCTCTAATCCTGAAGAAATGAAGAAAAAAGTTCGTGAAAGTGAACTTAGGGAGGATCACAAGGAAATTATCATAAAAATCATTTCTAACCATGACATAGGTCCAAAATCCAGAAGAGCAATTGCTACAAAGTTAATTGAAGAAGAAGAACTTAATTATGCTTCTATAACTCAGAAAACTGATATATTGGTTAGATTAGCTCCAACAATTGGGCTTTTAGGTACTTTAATTCCTTTAGGGCCTGGTTTATCGGCTTTAGGGGCTGGTGATATAAATACTCTGGCACAATCATTGCTGGTGGCTTTTGATACCACTATAACCGGTTTGGCAGCAGGTTCTATAGGTTTTGTCATATCAAGATACAGGAAAAAATGGTACACAGACGACCTATCCATTTTAGAGGCAATAATTGAATCAACACTGGAGGCTCTGGATAATGTCCAAGAAAAGGAAATTTTTGGATGACGATGGTGAAGATCCAACGACTGGAATAATTAACATGACAGATTGTATGCTGGTTCTGGCCGTGGGATTTTTAGTATTCGCCCTACTGGCCACGAGCAGTAATCCTAATTTAATATCTCAATCCACTGGATCAACTCCAAACACGGTATCTGTTAGCACTGGTCAAACGCTCAACGAGTCTGTGGCCAATCAATCAGGGTCTGGTTCTAACTATCAGCAGATGGGAACGGTCTACAAGGATCCTAAAACTGGTAAACTTATTATGGTTAGTTAATGGGCTTTTAAAAGAATTTATAAAGGCAAAATCCTATTTAAAAGACTTATTCAATGCTTAATGGAAAAACAAGGATCTTTAATGAATGAAATGATTTTAATGAGTGAAGTGTGATAAAATGAATAAAAATTTTCTTATTCTAATTGCAGCATTAGGGTTGATTGTGGCTTCAAGTGTGGGTTACTATTTAACAGACGTAGGATACCTGGCTGGAGGGGGCAATACCACAATAGTGGATATGGCTGGCAGGAATATAACTGTGCCTTCACCGATCACTAAAGTTCTATCAACCTCTCCAACAGAAACAGTTATAGTTTACATGCTGGCCCCAGACAAACTCTTGGCTTTCAACTATCAAACAACCTCTGAAGAACAGAAATACATGCCAGATAAATATAAATCCCTGACTTCTGTGGGTGGTTGGTATGGTTCGCAGTCAGGTAGTTATGAACAGTTCATCTCCATGGATCCTGATGTGGTATTTGACAGTATTTCTGTATCCAGTTCCTCAAATACATCTGACTCGTCCTCACTGGCGGTCCTTCAATCGATGCAGCAAAAATTTGGTACCATACCTGTCGTTGGTGTGAATGATACAAGTAACGTTACCACCTTGGATCCATCCATTAAATTCATAGGAAACCTACTTGGAGATGGGGACAAAGCTCAGAAATTGGTAGATTTCAACGACAAAGTTCAAAAACAGGTCACTGATGTTGTTTCAACCATACCTGAGGATGAAAGGACAACTGTGTACTACGCTGAAGGTTCTGCTGGACTTCAAACTGAACCTTCAGGCTCTGTACATGGACAGTTACTTGATCTCTGCGGTGGAAATAATGTTGCCAATGTTCAAATGCAGGGAGGGGCTGGAAAAACTGAAGTTTCAATGGAACAAGTGTTGAATTGGAATCCGGAGGTTATCATAGCTACCGATCCAACGTTCTATGCAAATGTTTACTCCAATTCCAGTTGGTCTGGAGTAACTGCCGTTAAAAACAAACGTGTGTACCTATCTCCACAGTCTCCATTTAAATGGTTTGACAAGCCAACAGGAGCAAACATGATCATTGGAATTCCATGGGTTGCAAAGATTCTCTACCCTGATAAATTCCAGGACCTCAATTTAACGGCAGATGTTAAGGAGTTCTATTCAGAATTTTACCACTACGATTTGACCGATGATGATGTCAAGAACATTCTAAAGGGTTCTGGGATGAACGCCTCCATGATCAGCTGATTCATGGGATCTTGCAAAAGGGAGTGAACACAGTAATGGAATCCATAAATGCAGGAAAACAGGAGCTTAAATTTCTATGAGGAAGTATAAAACATGTCTAGTGGGATAAACAGTATAAAAGAACGATTGTTCATCAATGGGAATCTTAGAAAATGGTCAGTGAATCTGATTCTGGTTTTACTGCCCATAATCCTGTTTTTCTTGTCTTTTATGGTAGGCAGATATCCTCTGAACCCTGTGGAAGTCATAATGACCATAGCAGCCAAGATATTTCCATTTATACAGGTCTCCCCAACTGCAACCACCATAGTCTGGGAGATCAGGCTGCCACGTATACTTGCAGCCATTCTAGTGGGAGCTGCATTATCTGTGGCAGGAGCCTCATTTCAGGGCACATTTAAAAACCCCCTTGTATCACCAGATATACTTGGAGTTTCTGCAGGAGCTGGATTTGGAGCAGCCATAGCCATTTTAACAGTGGGTAATCCCTTAGTAACCCAGGTTTCTGCGTTTGTATGGGGCCTTATAGCTGTGAGCCTTACGTATCTGGTGAGTCGTGCCATTAAAACTTCTGAAGTACTGGTTCTGGTACTTGGAGGTATGGCCATTGGGGCCCTTTTCAACGCTTTGATATCGCTGTGTAAGTACATGGCAGACCCCTTTGAAAAACTGCCCGAGATTGTTTACTGGTTAATGGGAAGTCTTTCAACGGTGGATAATATGAGTGTCTTCATTGCATCAATCCCTATAATCATTGGAATTAGCTTGCTCCTGATTCTAAGGTGGAAATTGAACATCCTGGCCATGGGTGATGAAGAAGCCAAATCTCTTGGAATAGAAACTGGAAAACTGAGATTCTTGATCATATGCTGCTGCACCATGATAACTGCTGCTGCAGTGTCTATAAGTGGAATAATTGGGTGGGTTGGTTTGGTCATACCCCATATTGGCCGTATACTGGTTGGTCCAGACCATAAAAAGCTGTTGCCCGCCACCATATGCTTGGGAGCCTCCTTCCTGCTCCTGGTGGACAACATCTCAAGGACGGTGTTAATCACAGAGGTCCCCATAGGGATCTTAACGGCTTTAGTAGGTGCTCCATTCTTTTTATACCTTTTGAGAAAAGGATATGGTGGATGGACGTAAAGGATGTATCAACATGTTGGTATTAATTTAAAACGCACAGAGGGGGTGGATTGTTGAGTGTATTAGAAATAAAAAATGCCACATTTTCCTACGATGGTAAGGATAACATATTCGAGGATATAAACCTAAATGTGGAAAAAGGAGATGTTGTGTGTATACTGGGCCCCAACGGCAGTGGTAAAACAACCCTTATAAAGTGTTTGAATAAGATCACGGAACTCAGTGAAGGAACGGTGTGTATCAATGGAAAAGATATAAAAGACATAAGTAGGAGAGAAATAGCCTTAAACATAGGATACGTACCTCAGAATCATGTTTCAACCTTTGCTTTCACAGTACTTGATGTGGTGTTAATGGGAAGGGCCCCCCATCTAGATTTTTTTGAAACGGTTGAGGAAACCGACTACAAAATAGCTGAAAATGCCCTAAGGAAATTTGGCATTTATGAACTGAAGGACAAGCCGTACATTGCCCTCAGTGGTGGTGAACAGCAGCTGGTCTTTTTTGCAAGGGTCATAGCCCAGGAACCTAAGATGCTGATACTGGATGAACCAACGTCTCACCTGGACTTTGGTAACCAGTTAAAAACCCTGAATGTAATATCAAAATTGGCTGAAGAGGGTCTTTCAGTTATAATGACATCCCATTTTCCTGATCATGCCTTCATATCCTCGAATAAAGTTGCAATCATGAATGACCAGAACTTCATAGATGTTGGCCCGCCTGATGATGTAATAACTGAAGAGAACATGGAAAAGGCCTACGGTATCCATGTGGAGATAGTGGATATAGGGCGTAACAGGAAGATATGTGTGCCCTTAGAGACAATGGAAGGAGATTAATTTCTCAGATGTATATTGGATGGAGACATGATCTTTCTCCTTTTTTTAAGGAGGAACTTGTGAAAATTATGAATCCTTTGTTAGGGTCATTGAAGTAATTCTTTTATTCAAAAAAAAATCTTTTATTCAAAAAAAAACTAAAATGGTGATTTTATGAGTGATTATATGGAATTGTTGAGGAAAGCAGGCGAATTTCACGGTGACATCTGTGGTGGAATAGTCATGGGAACAAAATTGGCTATTTATGGTATGGAAACCCTTGGAATGACTCCTGGAGAGAAGGATAAAAGGTTGATAGTATTCACTGAAATTGACAGGTGCATATCCGATGCAGTGATGGCTGTAACCCGAACTTCTCTGGGTAAAAAATCAATTAAACCAATGGGATACGGTAAATTTGCAGCAACCTTCGTTAACATAGAAACTGGAGAAGCAGTTCGTGTAATAGACATCGATGCCAACAAGAAGGATATGGAAACTGAAGGAGAGGATGATGAAACAGTGGAAGAACTCATTGAAAGGATAGCAAAGACTCCAGCAGAGGATCTGTTTGAAATCCAGAGGGTGTCAGTTAAAATTGATGAAAACGATTTACCAGGCAAGCCACGTGAAATAGCCAAATGTGCTGGATGCGGTGAAGTTGTGATGGATGGAAAACATCACCTGAAAGGAGGACGTGCATACTGTACCTCCTGTTTCACTGAATCGTACTATGAGCTTTTATAAGCTCATTTATGGTATTCATCCCTTACCCCCACTTTTTTTTAAATTATGTTTGTTTAACTAGTACGATCTCATTTCCATGAAACATCTTAATTCAAGGTTAAATTCGTCTGAACTATCTTTTTCATCTTTATATTAATTTAAATAATGAAATTTTTATATTTTAATCCCTTGGAAGCCTATTGATCTTTAAATTTTAATAAAACGAATATTTGATTTTATATTTCAGAGATTTAATGGCCATTTTCCTTTTGAAGATATCCACATCCTTTTTCATGGATATGTTATTTAATTCATGTCGATTTATTTTTGTTTAAATTTCTTCAATAACTAAAAAAACATCATAATTGATCTTAATTTTTTAAGGATATGTTTATATGTACATTTCGATTAATCTATTGATGTTCATGGGTATCTAACTTGGAAATTCATGATGAAAAACGAAAGGAGGTTAAAATGAGAGAATATATGAAAAAGGTGATTTTATTCATGGTTTTCACTGTGATTGTCTGTGTTTCGGTAAGTGGTGCTGTAAGTGCGGCGGATTCACCTTCTGCAAACATTACAACTAACACAACCAATAACAGTGTGGTTTTAAGTGAGCAATCAAATGGCACGTCCACAGCGGACCGTAGAAATACTGGATTATCGAATTACACAGGTCCACAGGTTAACACTACCTTATGGAACTACACAACTGGAGGATCCATAGAGGGTGTTCAGTTTAGTCCCATGATTGGATCAGATGGTACCATTTACATTGGAAGCTGTGATGGCAAACTTTATGCTTTGAATCCTGATGGATCAATCAAATGGAGTTACGCCACTGGAGATAAAGCTTGTGGTATAGCACTTGGATCCGATGGAACTATCTATGTTTGCGGTGGATTTGATGACTCTTTGCATGCTTTGAATCCTGATGGTACGCTTAAATGGAAATACAAAACCAGAGGAAACCTTTTAGGTACACCAACCGTTGGTTCTGATGGTACCATTTATGTTGGAAGCTGTGATAGCAATTTATATGCTTTGAATCCTGATGGTACGCTTAAATGGAATTACACCACTGAATATCTAGTTAAAGGTTTAAATGGCGGTCCAGCTATAGGTCCTGATGGAACCATCTACGTTGGAAGCGGCGGTGATTTTGGTAAGTTGTATGCTTTGAATCCTGATGGTACGCTCAAATGGTATCGTACCGTGGGAGAATACACTGAGGTTTCACCAACCGTTGGTTCTGATGGTACCATTTATGTGGCAGGTTATGATAACACAGTATATGCCTTTAATCCTGATGGAACACCTAAATGGCATTATTACACTGGTGGAAGTACATCTTATTCTCCAATTGGTGGTTTAGCCATCGGTGCTAATGGGAACGTTTACTTTGGAAGTTATGAGGGCATATTTTTTGCTTTAAATCATGATGGAACACAAAAATGGAATTATACTACGGGGGGGCGTATAAGTGGTTCACCAACCGTTGGTTCTGATGGTACCATTTATGTGGGAAGTTATGATGGTAAGTTGTATGCTTTTAGTCCTGATGGAAAACTTTTGTGGACTTACACCACTGGAGGAGCCATCTATGGTTCTGTAGCAATCGGTCCCAATGAGACCCTTTACTTTGGAAGTAGTGATAAAAATGTGTATGCTGTTGCGAATACTGTTTGTAGGGCGAATCAGACTCAGGGTGCTGTTCCTTTGACTGTGCAGTTTACGGGTTCGGGTATTTCTCCGGTTTCCTGGTATTGGGATTTTGGTGATGGAACCAACAGTACAGATCAGAATCCGGTTCACACCTACGTTAATCCGGGTTACTATGATGTGACTTTGGTTGTGACTAGTAGTGATGGGCAGAGGCGTACTGTGAGCTTTAAGCAGTATATTAAGGTTTATTATGATCCAATGTCCTGTTTCACAGCAATTACGAGTTGGGGAAGTATTCCTGGTGTATCTGCGGCTGTTTACAATGATATACGGTTTAAGGATGTCAGTATGGATGTTCCAACTTCTTGGTATTGGGATTTTGGTGATGGAACCTACAGCACAGAAGAGAACCCAACGCATGCTTACACAAAACCAGGGACTTACAAGGTAACTTTAACGGTGACTAACCCTGCTGGAAGCGACACGTTCTCCTGCAATATTCCTGTTTTGGGCACCATATCAGTAAACAGTAGTCTTGCAAATGGAACATACACTAAACCACAAACAGTGATTTTAACCAGTGATGACCCAAAGGCAACTATTTACTACACCAATGACACTACAGATCCCAGAACTAGTAATACAAGGATAAAGTACACAGGAAAGTTCAGTATAAGCAAAACAACAACACTGAGATACGCAGCAGTTACTTCCATAGGAAAATGGAGTCCAGTTTACGTGCAGAATTACGTGATTGGAACCGGAGGACTAGCTGACTCTCCAAGCCCAACCTATCAGGGTGACAATAATCACACAGGACAATCAGACTACACAGGACTGCAAAATAACACAACAAATACCAAATGGAACAATAGCAACATAGTCCTGACAGGAGATACAGGCGTATCCATAGGATCGGATGGAACCATTTATGTTGGTGCTTCTGGTTCTTTATATGCATTGTACCCCAATGGGATAATAAAATGGATATATTACGGTGGCTCGACTCCAACCCTGGGAAAAGATGGAACCATTTACACTATTGTAAATAATAGCTATTTGCAGGCCCTAAGGCCAGATGGTACATCTAAATGGAGTTATTACATCATTGGTGCAACTTCACCAGTGATTGGGGCAGACGGAACCATTTACGTAGCAAGCTGGGATAACAGCGGTTTTCTTGAAACAGCACTGTATGCAGTAAATCCTGATGGAACATTGAAATGGAACTCAACCCTTACTAATGCAGGTTCTATATATGGGCATATGGTCATAGGTTCAGATGGGACCATCTACGTTCCCGGCCCTAGTCTGTATGCAGTAAATCCTGATGGAACCATACGTTGGACATATGACTTCGCAGATCATCAGTCTACCTCACCATCCATTGGTCCAGATGGAACCATATATATTGTGGCTTCTACAGGTTCTAGTTGGAAGAACCCCAGTTTCTTATATGCAATTAATCCAGATGGAACACTCAAATGGGCTTACCCTACATCTCGGACGACAACTGGCAGTGCAGCCATAGGATCCGATGGGATCATATATCTCCTGAATGGAGGTAACCTTATTGCCATTAATCCCGATGGAACCCAAAAATGGAATTGCACCGTTGTTGCCGGTTCTTCATACTCTCCTGTGATTGGAGCAGATGGAACCATATGCTGCGGTCTTTCTGCAGTAAGTCCTGATGGACTAGTTAAATGGAATTGTACCAGCATTTCTGTAACCAGCAATCCAGTCATTGATTCGGATGGCACTATGTACATTGGAACCAATAAAGGGCTGTATGCTTTTCGTAGCATTGTGGCAAATTTCAACTACACCACTGGTTCTAACCCATTTTGTGCAGTTCAATGATACTTCAACCAACGCCACAAATTGGATCTGGAATTTTGGTGATGGAACAACTTCTACTCTGCAGAATCCAGCACACACTTACAGTAAATCCGGTCAGTACATGGTTACTTTAGAGGCTCTAACTTCAGAGGGCATTCTTACAGCTGCACAGATAGTTACAATCAGTGATATTACATCTCCAACTGTGACTATCAGTCCGAATGGTGGAGATTTCAACACAACACAAAATGTGACTTTGAATGCAACTGATGACAGTGGTAACCAGACCCTTTATTACACTACTGATGGCAGTGATCCACGAACCAGCAGCACAAGGCATGTTTATGCAGGTCCAATTACCATAAGCGCTACAACAACGCTTTGTTACGCTGCGGTGGATTCTTCAGGTAACTGGAGTCCGGTTTACAGTGAGATCTACACTAAGTCAGGGGATGTGCAGGGGGTTGTTATTTATGTGCAGGATGCTTCCTATTACACCAGTGGTTCGTTGAATGATCAGATACAGTCTATACTTGACAGCGCTGCTCCTGGAAGTAACGTAGTGTTCCTAGGACGGCTTTATGAAAATCTACATCTGGTTATCAACAAGCAGTTGAACCTGATAAGTAATGTGGGAACCAAGATATCTGCATCTGATTCCTCTGCTGTGTTTTTAATCAACGGAACTCAAGCTTCCGGATCCACGATAAAAGGGTTCACAATTATTAACACAGGTTCAGGTATCGTTGTAAACAACACCAAAAACGTGACTATTTCCAATGACGAGGTTAGTTCAACCAGTGGAACAGCGATTCTGGTGAATGGAAGTTCCAACACAACCATCAGAAGTAGCTCTATACATGACTCTGTTATAGGGGTCAGTGTTTCAGGCAGTAACGGTACTCAGATAAACACGAGCAACATCTACAGTAACAAAGACGGATTAGTCATAGAAAACAGTGAAAACACCAGCACTAACAAAAACCAGATTACAGGTAACAGTAAAAATGGAATTTCAGTTAAAAATTCCAATAAAACGACTATCAACGCTAACACCATTAAGAAAAATGGGAACACAAAAACCAATGGAAACGGGATATATCTCGAAAACTCAACAAACATCAGCATCAGCTTCAACGAGATCAACGAAAACTTCTATGGGATAACAGCCAACAATGTAACCAACGCCCACATTTATAACAACACCATCTCCAACAATGCTCGTGACGGAATATTACTAACTACCTCAGTGAAAAATATTACCATAGCCAGCAACACCATACAGAGCAACGATAATGGAATTAACGTCAACTGTGAAAACGAAAACCTATCTATAATCACAAACTTAATCACAGGCAGCGTCAGAAAAGCATCAGGACCTAGGCCGCAGCATGGAAACGGAGTTTTACTTGGAGCGAACTATAAACATTCAGCAACGTTCTTTATAAATAATAACATACTCCGTAACAGTGCAAATCTGGATTTCCAGTCATGCGGTGCTGCAGGAATTTATATACGTGGTTCAAACTGGATGGGAAGTTACTGTAAAAAGGTGTACTATGATCCTCAAATGAAGCTGGCACTACTCAAGACAGGTTCAACGGCATTTACAATAGTTTTCCATGATGGTGTTACAGGTCAGGTAGTAACAGGGTTACCTTCATTTGTTGCAACATTCATGAACGGTGCATATTCCCAGACAGCTACTTTCACTAATGATAGGGCGACATCTGTTTTTGAAAGTCTGGCTAATGGTGATGTGATTGGTATCGTTTATGGAATCAGTGTATCTACTCCATACAACGCAGTTATAACTGATCTTGGTGGATCTGGTAACGGTGGTTCTGATCCTGGAAAAACCAATAATGATCCTGGTAATGGTCAAGGTAGTGGATCCAATACTGGCACAGGTACTGGCGGTGGTTCCGGTTCTGGTACTTCAGGCAGTTCTAGTGGCAGTGGTTCTTCTGCTTCCGGTCTTTCTTCAACTGCAGGAGCTACAGCAGCTTCAGCAGCCGCAGGAAGTACAGGTCAGAGTGCATCTTGTGGAAAAGGAGATTGTCAGTCTGATTCCAAAACTGTACAGGAGTTGTTGGTGAATGAAACGAAAAAGCCTCAAGTTTGGGGTGTAGTTGGAGTAGTTTTACTCATAATCCTGGTGTTAGGAGCTTACTACCGTAAGGATATCATGAATATGATCCGAAAATCGAAAAAATAAACCTATTTACCCATTTTTTTATTTTTTTGCATAATCAATTAAAAAATAATCTTTAAGATTGGAAAATAAAATTAGATGCTCTAAAACTAATTGAGAATTTTCATATTCAAAATAAAATAACACCTTATAACTGAATATAAGATGTTGAGTAATTTCTTAAATTTAGGCCTGTTTTTCAAAGACTATGAGATAATGGGATTTAGATCCGTCTTTAAGGGTTTCTCCAACTTCAGTATCCAACTGAACCTTATTTAGCCCGTTTTTAATGAACATCTCTTCTAATTCCTCAGGGTTTCGTTTTATTCTAACTGAGGGGCCATATCCCGTATCCATCTTTTTATAGTCCATAACAGCTATTCTACCGCCGGGTTTTGTAATCCTTTTAAGCTCGCTAATGGCTTCATCGGTCTGTCCCATGCCTACGAAATGATGGAAAACGTTGATCATAAGACACACATCCACGGTGTTATTCTCAAGGGCGATATTTTCGGCCACGTTTGACTGGATAGGAATTATATTGGTTATTCCTTCTGCTTCTACGTCTTTTTTCATATCCTCAATGGATGGCTGGTAAACGTCCACAGCATATATGGTTGCTTCATCGTTGAGCATATCATAGGCTATCGTGGAGACATGACCATCACCACAACCTACGTCCATGAATACTTCATTTCCTTTCATATTTAATCTTGAAATCACGTCTCGAGCATCTATAAAAGATTCAGTTGATCTTCCCTGGATACGATGGCCATTTGATGGATTTAATCCGGTATTTTTTGACATTTTTCTTATCTCCTGTTATTTTTTAAGACATACTATACGATAACATAATATATACATTTCGATAATTTTATTTTTTATTTTTTTAATTAAAAAAATTAGTTTAACAATAAAAATTAATCAGAATTTAAAGATGTTTTCCATGTTATTCAGGATTATAAAACTCATATGATCCTATGATTCAATAAAAAAAGATATTTTGATTATTTTTTGTTTTTAATAAAGGTAGAGGTTACATCACATTAACTTCTTTCTCTTTTGAGATCTAGAAAATTATATATACATGTTTTATAAAATTATAGTTGTTTTAAGAACATAACGAATTATAATTATATACATTTCGATGAGTTGGGAATGTGTATGGTTAGGGATGGGACAAAAAAATGGAGGTAACTTATGAAAAAGAACAGAATAGGCATGTTAGTACTTTTAATGGTATTTGTTATTGCAGTTAGCCCTGCATACGCTGCCAATACTGTTAATGTTGATTCAAGCATGGACAATAGTGCAATTCAAGCTTATATTGATGGTGCTGCCGATGGAGATTTCATAAATTTCCTGGCAGGAACCTACAACAACATTTCCTTGAGCATTAACAAGGCTGCTTTGAATTTAATTGGTAATGGCGCGATTTTTAACTGTAACAACTCAGTTATCAGTATCATCGGTGCTGCAACAGCCGGAACAAATGTAACAGGTTTTGTTATTAATGGAAATGGAACCAATTACGGTATTACCGTGAGAAACACGTCCAACGTGAATGTTGAAAGTAACAGCATTAACAACACAAAAAACGCTATATATTTCCAGGATGTGAACAACAGTTCAATTAAATCCAACAACATAACCAACAACACCTATGAAGGAATTGATGTTGATGATTCAAGCACTTTAACGAGTTTCAGTAACCTAATAGGTCTAAACAACGTATTAATAGATAACAACACGTTACTGAACACTAAATACGGTATCAGTATTAATGGGGCCGGATTTACAGTAAGTAACAACTACGTAAACCTGGGTAAACCAAGCGGACATTGTATAGATGGAAGCAACGTATACTCCTTTTTGGTGAAGAACAACACTTTAGTAAATGGTGGAGATGCAATTAACTTCTTTGGTCATATAATAAACTCCACAATAGTTGATAACAACATAAACAACATGAGTGGACATTGGGGAGACGGTATTTCCGTTATAAACCACGAACCTACTACCACGTTAAGCATTATTGCCAACAACACAGTGGCAAACACTATCTCCGGTATATGGCAGGGTGGATTCCAGGGAACTATTTCAGGCAACACCATAATTAACAGTTCAACCGTAGCTATGAACCTAACCTCAAAAAGCTGTGGTGAGGGCTGTAACAACTTAAACGCTAACGTAACTAACAACACCATAATCAACGCCCCTATTGGAATATCCATAGAACAAGAAGTCAAGGATGTAAACATCACCAGCAACGACATTAACAACACTACTTACGGTGTCAGTGCAGAGAACAAGTCCAATATACACGTTGAAAATAACAAGATCAGCAACACAAAAAATGCCGTCTACTTCAACCAGGTGAACAAAAGTTCAGTTAAATCCAACAATATAACCAACAGCACGGGATACGGAGTTAATGTGGACGACAACGGCAGTCTCAGCAGTTACAACAACGAATTCAGTAACAACACCTTCACAAACACTAAGGGTACATACCATCTTCATGCACCTACAAGCAGTGCTAACCATGCTAGTGGTAACTACTACGCACCAGTAACAGTTAGTTTAAGCTCTAAGACAGGAGCTTCACCAGCAACCATCTACTACACAACCGATGGAAGCACACCTACTACCAAGAGTAATGTTTACACTGGATCACTGAAACTGACAACAAGCCACACCGTGAAATACTTCTCACAGGATAGTCTTGGAAACAGTTCTTCAGTTGCTACTCAGAAGTACAACATTTACAAGAAGGTTACTTCAACCAAAACCGTAAAAGTTGCTTACAAGAGGGGATGGTACAAACATTATTACTACAAGAACTACAAGAAATGGTACAAATCCCATGGTAAGTGGAGATACTACTGGAAGCACAAGTTGGTCTACAAATGGAAGTACGGTTGGTTATACCATAACGTACAACAAAAGACAACTAAATGGGCTTTAACGTAAGTTTTTCCCCCTTTATTTTTTTATTTTATTAATACTTCAATTTGTTACGAACAGAACTTCTTTTAACGCAATTAATGTGGCTTTGATTTACCAACTTTTATTTTGAAAAAAATTTCCATTGATTTCAGACACCTTAATAAAATACATATGATTTGATATTAAAGTTAATGTGAATCAAGTGTTTTTATTGGATCAGGTGTGACAATGAAAAAAGAAACCAGTATGGCAAAGCTCATCGAAAGATTCTACGAAGCAGCCAGCATGCAGCGCTGGAACGATCATATACGGCCAGTGGAACTTACGGAACTGGATAAACAGGCCCATAAAATGGTCATAGCATATGTGATAGCTAAATTTGAGGAAAAGGATAGGGATGCAGATGTGGACTGGAAAAAACTCATAGAAGGAGGTATATTTGAGTTTCTCCACAGGACCGTGCTCACGGATCTCAAACCCCCGGTATTCCACAAGATGATGGACGAGAAGGAGGAAGACCTGAACAAGCACGTCTTAAAACAGCTTGAAGAAGATTTCAAGGGAATCAACAGGGAATTTAGGGAAAAATTTGAGAATTACTTCTTTGAACCAGGCTACGCAAAGTTTGAGAAGAGGATACTTCAGGCTGCACATTACCTTGCAACCAACTGGGAGTTCAAGATAATATACCATACCGCACCATTCATATACGGAATAGAAGAGACAAAATCCGCAATAGAGAATCAAATCGAGGACCACTACGATCTCATAGGTGTTCAGAAGCTTTCCCTTGAGAAAAAATCCTACGGCTTCGTGGATCTCTGCGGTCAGCTCAGGTTCCAGGAGAGATGGGCCCATTCTCCAAGGATCCCAAAAACCTCTGTGCTTGGTCACATGTACATCGTGGCAATAAAATCCTACCTCTTCTCACTTGAGAATGGTGCATGTCCCAAAAGGCTTTACAACAACTTTTTCGCAGGGCTTTTCCATGATCTGCCTGAAGTAATGACCAAGGATATAATATCCCCAGTAAAACGTTCAGTAGAAGGTTTGGAAGATATAATAAAGGAATATGAGGAGAGTCAGATGAACACGAAGGTTTTACCATTACTGCCTCGCTCCTGGAGACGTGAGATGCGTTACTTCACAGAGGATGAATTCGAGAACAAGGTCAAGATCAAGGGAGAAGTACTGAAAGGAATCGATTTCAGGGAATTGAACAGTAAATACAACTCTGATGAATACAGTCCAGTTGATGGAAAACTCATAAAGGCATGTGATAAATTAGCAGCATTCATTGAAGCTGATCTATCCATAAAACATGGTACAACCTCAAAACATCTTGAAGAAGGAAGAAAAAATATCTATGAAGATTTTAAATCTAAAAAAGTCTCTGGAACAGATTTTGGAGTGATATTTGACTACTTCAAGAGAAAATCCTTTAAAATTGATTTTTAAGATCATAAATGAATTTTTAAGGTTATAAAAGAAAATTCTAAGAGAAAAAAATAAAATATTTTTTGTTGGTTTGTTGTTAGTATTATGATGCACACTGTAACATTCTTTGGAGGGGAATTAAAGGGTTTTTAAAGCGTCTTCCAGGAATTCTACCTCTCTTATTTCAATTTTGTTGTAGATTGAAAATCCAACATCCCTTAGATACCTCTCCACAGCCTTATGATCCGGTGCTTCAAGTACATATATGATTAAATGTTCCAATTGAGAAAAAACTGCTGTTAAAATGTTGATCTGGTGTTCGAGAGCTGCTTCTTTCCTTTTGCTGGAAAGTTCTTTAAGTTTTTTCTTGGTATCTTCGTTGTATACTGGGCACGATTCAACAGAATGTGTCATATGAACAGTAAAGATTGGCACGTCTTCACCTCCTTCTACTTGTATCACAACTCAAATCCAAAAATCAATCACTCCCGTAATTTTAAAGCCTGTTTGACCCTTAAATGTACTTACGGGAGCAGAACTGCCTTTGCAATTCATCAAACCCTAACCTTACAAAATGACTTGTTACTTCCTATGTTAAAATGAAAATAAATAATTTATTACCAAATAAT
>ENA-UOOE01001588-UOOE01001588.1-fermentation-metagenome-genome-assembly--contig:-NODE-1588-length-18826-cov-62.993927_pt1 | contig 18826 bp, 10 predicted proteins | sample MGYA00245776_ERZ724021 | MGnify/ENA primary metagenome ERZ724021 (study PRJEB28704, sample SAMN03018321) | fermentation metagenome | biome: anthropogenic terrestrial biome; feature: soil... | reverse complement strand
CATCGACTCCCACGTCTCCCGCATCATGGGCAACATCTCAACAGTCCTTGGTACTTCTGAAGGGCAGACCTCAGTCAGTATCTACCGGGCAGACAATGGCGCTTTAGTGCAGACTAAAGAGTATGGCCCGGGTGCTGCCTATGAGTTTTACCTCAATCCAAACAATTACGACATCGTGGTCTCCAACCCCAACTACACCAAGCTTTCCAAAAAATCGGTCACTGCCTTTGGTGATATCTCAGTCAATTTTCGTTTTACGCATGCGCCAATCACTTTTCAGCTCCAAATGCCAAAGGAATCGACTTTCTGGGGATCCTATTTGCGCCTTAGCCAAAATGGCAATGCCGACAATCTGTTCAGTTTATGTAATGACCCATTTGCGCCACGCGATCACCTATACACCGTCACCGCCGATATCGAACTTGGTCGTACACTCTACGTGGCTTTCACGATAGAAGAAGCGGAACCGGATCCTGATGAAACATACGAGATAGAGAGAAAATCATATGTGTTTTCCAAGGCTGCCACAGTGACTCCCTTCTAAACCCGCAGCTCAAAAGCCAATACTGCCAATACTGAAAGCAACACTAAAAGATCGAGCGTTGGTTTCCGATGATAATAAGGTAGTCCGTTAACAGGGGGTGTTCCTGATAGGCACCCCTTGTTGTCGCACGTATTGCGCCCACAACCCTGGTGTCCTCAAAAACTCCAACTGTCACAATCTGCCATGGTTCACATTCGGACTGCTCAGAAAACTTCGCAGGAATTGAATTTAGAGTACCGAATTATATATCATTTACTGGATTGGAGACGGAGGTGAATCGGCCAGGTTCAGTTTGGCGTCGCGCCGACGCGCACGCGCAAGCGCGTACATGCATACTCGCATACTCGCACATCTTTATCAATCAATCACATAATCTGCAGTTTACCTGCGTGCTGGGGGGAGTGGCAATGCGAATTCAGGATCACCCGATTCTGGAACTAAAAAAAGGTTCCAGAGTCAAATTTACTTTTAACGGCCAGGAAGTCTACGGCTATGAAGGGGAGAGTATTTTGGCGGCCCTTCACGATGCGGGGGTTTATGTTCTGAGCCATAGTCAGAAAATGCATCGTCCCAGGGGCTTGTTCTGTGCGATCGGCCATTGCTCATCCTGTTCCATGCGTGTCAATGGAGTTCCCAATGTCAGGGTTTGTGTAGAACCTTTACGGGAAGGCATGACCGTCGAAACCCAAGAAGGGAAGGGTGAGCTGGCATGAAAAAGACCGAAATCGCCATTGTCGGCGGAGGCCCGGCCGGACTGGGCGCAGCACTGAGCGCTGCCACAATGGGCGCACAAGTAGTGTTGTTTGATCGCCAGCATAATCTGGGCGGACAGCTCGTAAAGCAGACTCACAAATTCTTTGGATCCAAAGCCCAATTCGCCGGGGAGCGCGGCATTAAGATTGCGGAAAACTTAGCCGCGAAAGTGATCGCCCATCCTAACATTAAGGTGCTGCTGAACAGTACCGTCCTTGGCTATTACAATGATAAGGAACTCATGTTCCAGCAGGGACGTCATGATTTGGATATCATTAAAGCCGATCAGATCGTTGTGGCAGCAGGAGCATCTGAGAAGATGTTGGCTTTTCCAAATAACGATTTGCCCGGCATCGTTGGTGCCGGTGCCATTCAAACCCTGATGCATATTGACGGGGTGCTGCCGGGCAGCAACGTCCTCGTTGTCGGATCAGGGAATATTGGCTTAATCGTAACATATCAATTAATGCAGGCCGGTGTGAATGTCGTGGCGATTGTGGAAGCCGCTCCGCGCATCGGCGGTTATCTGGTACATGCCTCTAAGATCCGCCGCCTCGGGGTCCCGATTTTAACCAGACACTCCATCAAGACCGCCATCGGTACCGACCGGGTTGAAAAGGCTGTCATCTGGCAGCTGGATTCGCAGTGGCAGGGCATTGAAGGTACCGAGCAAACGCTCGCCATCGATACGATCGCTTTGGCGGTTGGACTATCGCCCTGTGCCGAACTCCTGTGGCAAGCCAACTGCGCCATAGCGGATGTTCCGGAACTGGGAGGCTTTGTGGCTTATCATAACGACCGTTATGAAACGACTTCCCCTGGCATCTTAGTAGCCGGGGATGCCGCTGGTATTGAAGAGGCTTCTGCAGCGCTCCTCGAGGGAGAATTAGCTGGCATTTTCGCCGCCCAGAACATTGGCCACAATTTCGAGGGGGCCGAAGCGATCATTGCCAAAAAGCGCGCCGAACTGGCTTCTTTGCGCAATGGTCCGACAGGCGAGAAAATTCGTGCGGGAATGGCCCGGCTTGAAGAACGGGGGGATCATCAGTGCTTGAACAAACTGGGGTAGCAGAGCAACAGCAGATTAAGACGGTTATGCCTTCCGAGGAAAGGCTTCAGAAGGGGCCGGTGGCCATATTTGAATGCTTCCAAAAGATACCGTGCAACCCGTGTACGGAAGCCTGCGCACGCAAGGCTCCCAGACCGATGAACGACATAAATGATCTACCCAGCGTGAACTATGATCAATGCAACGGTTGCGGATTGTGCATCAGCGCTTGTCCGGGCCTGGCTATCTTTGTGGTCGATATGACCCAGGGACCGCATTCCGCGCTAGTCAAACTGCCGTTTGAGTTCCGTCCGCTCCCTGAAAAAGACAGCATGGTAACCTTGCTGAACAGAGAAGGTCAGGCGGTCGGGCATGGCCGGGTTCAAGCTGTGGAGAATCGCCTCAATCAGAACAAAACCGCTGTAATCTCGGTCATTGTGCCGAAAGAAATCGCCATGGATGTGCGCGCGATTGCGCCAATGGTCCATAACCATGGAGAAGGTGCTGGCCACGCCACTGGCGCTGTTCACGCCGCTGCCGCTTTCGACCACATAAAATCCAATAAGGATGGGGGTAATGGGCATGGATGATAACACCATCATCTGCAGGTGCGAAGACCTTACCCTTGGCGAATTACGCCGCCGTATCAAAGAAGGCTATACCAGCTGGGAAGAGTTGAAGCGCATTACCCGCTGCGGAATGGGCTCCTGCCAGGGGAAGACCTGCCGAACCCTCATACTCCGTGAACTGGCCCAAGCTGGGTACAATGAGCCATTTACGCCAAACAGTTTCAGACAGCCCATTGCCCCGGTGACATTGGGCGACTTGAAGCGAGCCGGAGGTGGCGAACATGAATGAACAAGCCGATATCGTTATCATTGGTGGAGGAATCGTGGGATGTTCCACGGCTTATCAACTGGCTAAGATGGGCGGAGCCGGGCGGATCATCCTGTTAGAAAAAGACTTTATCTGCAGCGGTTCGACAGGGCGCTGCGGTGCCGGTATTCGTCAGCAATGGGGTACGGAAACCAACTGTGCGCTGGCCATCCGCAGTGTGGAAATGTTCGAGAACTTGCAGGAAGAGCTGGATTATCCGGAAGATATGGAGTTCAAGCAGGGTGGCTATCTGATGATGGCGCACACCGAGCACATGCTTGATCAATTCCGTAAGAATGTGGCCTTGCAACGCCGCCTGGGCGTGGATGTCAGTTTGATTACACCGCAGGAAGCCCGCGAGATTGTGCCGATGCTCAATACAGACGGCATGTTGGGCGGCACTTTCTGCCAGCGTGACGGGCATCTTAACCCGTTCAAAGTAACAGATGCATACGCTCGCGCCGCCAAACGCCTCGGCGTTGAGATCCGTCTCAGGACCGAAGTGACCGGCCTGGTACGTGAAGGCGACCGCATCACGGCCGTCGACACAAAGACGGGACGCATTTCAGCTGGTAAAATCATCAACTGCTCCGGCGCCTGGGCTGGTGAGCTGTGCCGTAAAGCCGGAGTCGAAACCCCCTTCTACGCTGAAAAACACCAAATTCTGGTCACGGAACCGATTGAGCCTTGCGTGAAACCGATGGTAATTTCGCTTTATCATGGCTTGTATTGTCAGCAATCACCGCATGGCAGCTTTATTATGGGGATCGGCCATCCCAATGAACCGCGCGGCTTTGAGATGAAGGCGGACTGGCGTTTCGCCAGCGAGATGGCGAGCAAAGTCACTTACTTGCTGCCCCGGCTGAAAGATCTGCACGTGGTCAGACAATGGGCTGGGCTTTATGATATGACTCCTGACGCACAGCCAGTCTATGGTCTGGTGCCGCCGCTCACTAACTTCTATGTGGCAGCTGGATTCAGTGGCCATGGTTTTATGCATGGCCCGATTACCGGTGTTCTGATGAGTGAGATCATCAGCGGCCGCCCGACCAGCGTTGACGTTTCAATGCTTGATATGGGCCGGTTTGAGCGTGGAGACCTTTTCATTGAACCGTCCGTAGTCTGACCCGGAAATTATCATAATCAAACCGGAGGAGAAGGAGGCGATCCTTTGAAACTAGCAGTCCGCGAAAAAGCATGTTCGGGATGCCGTACCTGCGAAGTGGCTTGTGCTCTGAAAAATTTTGCAGAAAATAATCCCAAAAAATCCGCGCTGCGCATCACTGGCGAATTCCCGGCGCCTGGAAGATATCAGATCGCTTATTGCAGCCAGTGCGGTACCTGTGCCGAAGTGTGTCCGACCGGAGCGATCAGTCTGATTGACGGAGCCTATATCATTGATCAGGATACTTGTATCGGGTGCTATGTCTGCGTGGAGGCCTGCCCGAACAAGGCCATGTTTATCCATAAGGACGAAAAGGCGCCGATCAAGTGCACTAATTGCGGCGCTTGCGTGCAATACTGCCCGCGGGAAGCAGTCTATGATGCCGAAGTCGGTATCAAAGGGAGGGTCGGCTGAGATGTTGTATGGCTACGCTGGGAAGATCCTGCGTGTTAACCTGACAACCGGTAATATTGCAGCGGAACCTCTTGCCGAAGAGATGGCGCGTGACTACATTGGCGGCCGCGGTTTTGCCGCCAACATCCTGTATCGCGAGATTCCGCCCGGAGCGGATCCGCTTTCTCCGGAGAACAAAGTGGTGGTGGCGGCGGGTCCGTTGAGCGGATTGTTCCTGCCGGGCAGCGGCAAAATTACCTTTGCCTCCAAATCGCCGGCTACCGGCGGTTATGGCGACAGCAATATGGGCGGTCATATGGCGAGCGAGTTAAAGTTTGCCGGGTATGATGCCATCATTATTGAGGGTGCCGCCCAGAAACCATCTTACCTGTATATTGATGATGATGAAGTTGAGATCCGGGATGCCTCCAAGTATTGGGGTAAAGGCGCCATGATCAGCGAGCGCATGATCCTTGATGATTTGAGTGAGGATTTCCGGGTGGCGACGATCGGTCCAGCTGGTGAAAATCTGGTGAAATACGCCTGCGTATCGCACGACTTTGGTCGCCAGAGTGGGCGCACCGGCATAGCCGCTGTACTGGGATCCAAGAAAGTCAAGGCGATCGCCATTCGTGGCAGTCAAACCATCCCGGTGCCGGATCCCGCTAAATTGTTTGAAGTCGGCGGCCGGATGTACGAGAATTGCTTTGCCAAACCGGGATTTAAAGAATGGACCCCGGACGGTACCGCCGGCGTAACCGACTGGGCTAACCAGATTGGCGCATTCCCGACCAGAAACTTCTGGACTGGCTATTTTGAAGCCCATAAGAACATCAACGGCCAGGCCCTGAGCAACAGAATCAAGGTGCTCGACAAAGGCTGCTTTGGGTGCCCGATTCCCTGCGGCAAATATTCCAAGGTTGAAATGGATGGCAAGTCGGTGAATGTGGAAGGCCCCGAGTATGAGAGCATCGCGCTGTTGGGCGGCAATCTGATGCTCGACAGCATTGAGAAGGTCGCTTATGCCAACTATGTTTGTGACGAGCTGGGCCTCGATACTATTTCCGCCGGTAATGTCATCGCCTTTGCCATGGAGTGCCTGGAAAAGGGCGTCATTACGAAGGAACAGGTTGGGCAGGAGCTGCGCTGGGGTAGTCTGGATGATGCCGTTAAAATGATGCAGGCCATCGCGAACCGTGAGGGAATCGGTGACGTGTTGGCGGAAGGCGTGCGTTACGCAGCCGAGAAATTCGGCGGCGGGTCCGAGAAATATGCGATTCATGTCAAGGGACTGGAGTGGAGCGGCTATGAAGCCCGTTACGCTCCTTCGATGATGCTCGCCTACATTACCTGCGACTTGGGTGGTCATCATAACAGGGCCTGGTCGATCACGCACGATGTGGCCACCGGGCGCGATAGCCTGGAGGGCAAGGCCGATAAGGTAATCGAGCTGCAGCATGTCCGGCCGATGTTCGACAACTTCGGTGTCTGTCGCCTGCAGTGGGTTGAGATTGGGTTTGAACTGGATCATTATATACAGTTGATCGAAACCGCTACCGGTTACCATTATTCTTGGGAAGACCTGATGAAGGTCTCCGAGAGAGTATGGAATTTGACGCGTTCGTTCAGTCTGCGCGAAATCAGTGATTTTGGCAGGAAGTATGATTACCCGCCGGCCAGATTTATGGAAGAGCCGATGCCGACTGGCCCAGCCAAGGGCAAGTACCTGCCACGTGAGCAGATTGACACGCTGCTCGATGAGTATTATGATAAGCGCGGCTGGAACCGGGAAGGAAAACCGAAACGTGCGACGCTGGATTCCCTGAAACTCGGTTTTGTGGCGGATGAACTCGCGTGGTTCGGGAGGTTGTGAGCGATGTTTCGGGTCACGCTCCAGACGGCAGGGTACTTGCAGCAGGTTTTCCCTGACAAGAAAGATACTGTTGTCATCGAAATCGGGGAACCCGAGTCGGTACGCGCCTTAATCGCTAGACTAAATATTAGCCCCGATCTGGTGATGGTGGTGCTGTCAGGTGACGGGCAGCGCCGGGACTTGGATTACGTTCCGGCAGACGGTGAGGTAGTCACAGTTTTGCCTCCGATTTCCGGTGGATGAAACCTGAATTCAGCATGGGAAATGGCAAATGGCAAATGGGAAATAGTGAAATTGGGAATATAGGAAATGGGGAAGGGCCAAGCCCTATTTAAAAGAAAGCTTGTTAATCGAAAGAGCCCGGAGCTTATCATATGTATATAAGCTCCGGGCTTTTGTTTTGAACTCTTGCGTGAAAAACGCAGTTGCTCTGTTTTAAATTTAGACATAATCAGGCAAAAACCGTTAAATCAAGCGTTTATTCAATAAAGGGTTTGTAAGAAGAGTATTGAATGACTAGAATGGGTTAAATTACATGAACTTTCCTAAAAAAGCAGGCACATGAATCATATGAAGAAATTTTGACTTTTTTAACGTCTTTTTAGTTGATGAAGGCGGGTGTATATAATGAAAAAACATTGCGGTATGTTGATAATCATCATGATGATGTTAATTTTGGCTCTCGCGACTTCCAGCGCAGCGGATTTGGAAGAATGCGCAACCGTGGTTCAACAAGGGGTTGACTGGCTGCTTGCACATCAAAATGCTGATGGAACCTGGGGCACAGGCTCCATGACGCAGCGCGATACAGCTGTTGTACTTGAAGTATTGCGCCTTACAGAACTCGTTGATAATGATTTTATTCTGGAAGGCGAAAACACGGTGGCGCGTATGAATGCAGAAATTATCGACTGGCTTGCGCGTCAAGTAATAGCATTGGAGAATAGCCCGCTGGGTGTCAAGAAATCTGCTGAACTTGCTCAAGGGGATAATTTGGGATGGGATTTGAACCGATTGGACCGTGCCCTAAGGGCTGAGGCGCTGTCCTTTCATGCGACCACTTATCCGAACATTCTTGATGGTTTCGTGCATGAACTTCCATATCAGCAATCTTCAGACGGCAGTTTCTCATATGATTATGGTCAGGAAGGGCATGTTGCCATTACGGCACATTATCTGAAAGCCTTATGCCGGTTAGCCAAGTACACTGATATTGAAGCTATTGCTGTTAAAGCTGCCCATTGGTTGTCTAACTGTCAAAATCCTGATGGAGGATGGGGAGATCCCCAGAGCACAATCCAAGAAACCGCACTGGTATGCAATGTCCTCCAACGCATCTTACCTGTTTGGGGTGGCTGCGAGGCCGGGCTGGCCTACTTGTTGGGACAGCGACAGTCTGATGGCGGTTGGGGAGACGCCTACCACACCGCACTGGCTGTTGAGTGCTTTTATTATTATCGGCCCAACTTGAATTTGCGGCCGGGGGATCTGCAAATTTATGAAGAGGATGGCACCTGGCGCATAGACATGGCTTTGCGCAACCAAGGGCCTGTTGATACAGGTCGCTTCAGAGTACAGTTCTCCGATGGACCATCTTCAAATGGAAACAAAATTGGCGAAGCACTTGAGATCGAAAAAATGGAACCGGGAAAAATCCTGACCATACAGATGCCATATGACCTGACCGGCCGGGAAAAGAGCGTTTATGTTTTGGTCGATGCTGGTAATGAAATAATTGAATGGAACGAAAGTGATAATGAACTTGGCATTAAGATTCCTGTCGGTATAGAGTCAGATCTGCGTGCGCACAGTGACTTGAAAACCTACCCTACTTTTCCGAGCCCCAATAGTGATACGGTATTAATGGCGGAAATCGAAAACATGGGCTCCACTCCAGTCAGAAATGTACGGGTGCGCTTTTATAGCGGGTATCCAGAGCAAAATGGCATCGTCTTGGGTGATAGTGTATTTTCGGAAATTGGTCCGGGCGAGGCGGTTGTTGCGAGACTTATGCAACGCATGTCATCCGGCCGACACACAATTGTGGCAGTAGTTGATCCAGATTTTGTATTGCCGGAGCTCGATCGTTCTGATAATCGGGTTCTTTCTGTCATTGAAGTGGCGGAACGGTATGATTTTTCGATCGATCCATGCGATGAAGTAGCTTTTTATCCTGGAGAAACAGAAATGGAACTGGAAATTGGTATTTCGAACCATGGATCCGATCGGGCTGCAGAAATTCAGGTAGCGTTCTATGGACAAAATCCAGAACTGAATGCTGAGGTGGAACCGTTTGAAGTATTGGTCATTCCGGAAATAGTCGGTTATGGCACTGAGACAATCAATTACGCGTTGCGACAGGATGCAGTTGACAGCGCGCTATATGTGCTCGTGGATCCCGAAAATGTCTTTCATGAACTGAATGAAGGTAATAATACCGATCATTGCCTGATTACTGTGATGAAACCTTCAAATCTTGCTCTTTCAACAGGTACGCCGGCCCCGTATCCAGACATTCTTTATCCGGAGTCCAAACTTGAGGTTCATATTGAAGCACTAATCTCAAATCCGGATCCTAAATATGATTTCTATCATCATGCAATTATCAAAGCATATTGGAATGAAGTTGCTGGGGAACCGATCTTCTATAAAGAAATCAGCCTATATCCGGGAGAATCTGAAAACCTCACCGTCTTTCTCGAAACCCTGCCAACGACCGGGATGCAGAAGTTGATTATCGTAGGTGCACAACCAGGGGTTCCAGAGGTTGATGAAACAGATAACCGGATTGAGTTGGATATCCCGGTAATTGAAAGACCGTTCAATCTGGCTGTATCACCGGGGACTCTCGAAACTGCCCCAAACCTGGTTTCAGCCGGTCAGCTTTGCGATGTAGTATTAACGGTGCATAATCAGTCGCCAGTAGCTGCAGAACCCTTTATTGTGGAATATTCGTATTCTTATGGACAAGAGTGGATTCCGATCGGACAAGCACAGGTATCTGGTATTGACGCTATGAGTACCACATTAGCTTCGGTTCCATGGCAAATTCCAATGACCGCCGGAAAAGTACAATTGAAAGCGGTGGTTGATCCCCGGACACAATTGTCTGAATTGAGGCGCGATGACAATGAAGTCGTGAAGACCATTAACATTAGCCTGCCCCAAGGACACACTCCCGCTAATCTCATATCCACTCGCACAGATTCTTCGGTAAGGCTGGATTGGACAAGGCCTGCGCTCGAAATGTCCGGATATTTAATATACCGCAACAATGAAATCCTTCCGTCAATGCTGGTAAACGAGGCGAATAAAGGTTATGCCTCAGATAATGGCGGCAGTGTGCATCCTAATCAACCATACCGAGCACTCGATGGTAACTTAAGCACTTATTGGAGATCCAAAATCTCAGACGCGCAGTGGCAACTTCAGTTTGAAGATCCGGTTTACAGTTATTTCATTGAAATCGAATCGGCTAGTAACGCCTGCGTCGAAGTACAGGATGATACCGGTACTTTCCATGAACTGGGGTACACAAACACAGTCTGGCTAAATACCTGCACCAGATTTGTTTGGAAAGGCATTGTTAAGGCTATCCGAATCTCCTTTGCGGATGGAGGCAGAATCAGCGAAGTGCGGGTTTTGTCGCCTAATCCAGTTATGGAGACGAGTTTTATTGATGCTGCAATCGAGCCGGGTGAGTCATATTGCTATTATGTGGTAGCAGTAAATCAACATTATCAAACCAGTTTGCCCTCGCAGCCGGTATTTCTTGCTGCCGATGATGCCAATGCAATTACCCAGGGAGACGGGTTTTGGGCAAAGTTCAGCGGAACCTCCAATATGCAGGTCTTTTGGGACCGTTGGATGGCGGATCCCTACTATACTTTTAGGATATATTGCAATGGCAATCTGTTTTCTGGAGAGGTTAACCCAATTCGTTACGGAACTGTCCAATCAGCGGAAAACAGATTTCTATTAAGTCTTGACCAGATAACCCCGGTGACTTTTGGGATTTCCGGGGACCGGAGATACGTAATTGTAGTTGATGGCAAGGAACGCCAGCCAGAAAGGGGAAATCAATCCAACTATTGGCGGTTAGCCGGACACGATTTCGATTTTAAATCGGCCCATTCTGATATTGCTGGCCAGTGGTCAATTGATGAGTGGTATTACAATGGACCTCCAGTATCAGGGTGGATTTGGGAGTTGCCTTGGTCAGTCGGAGAATACAACTATGTCTTGGTCGGAGTGGATTCACACGGTCAGGAACATGAACTGTCTTCACTTTTGCTTGAGGTTCAGGTTCCTACTGAGATTCCTGCTCCGGAGTATTTCAGCGTGAGAGATAACGAAGACGGTAAAGGTATACACTTAAATTGGAATCGTGCGAATGCTTCGGGTATTGCGGGATATAGGATTTATAAGAACGGCGAAGCCATTCAGGAAGGCGCGTTAATTAGTGATAATCGTTACTTGGACATGTCTTGCGAGCGCGCGTTGTTCCATACAGACATTTATGAAGTAGCCGCTGTTACGATAGATGGACGTGAAGGGCTACGCGTCGAAAAAACTCTGGAACATGATAGCCTGACTGTTGACTTTGTTGCAGTAATGCCCACAATGCCTCGTCCCGGTCAAATGGCCGAGTTTGTTTTTAGAGTCGGCAATCATTCTACAGAATCACTCCATGATGTTCCGGTTGAACTAAGTTATGTGGCTTATTATGGTTCAGAAGGGTGGATCGATTGGGCTGATTATATAGCAGAGCTGCCTGCACAGACTGACACTACTGTCATAATCCCTTGGGAAAACGAAGCAGCACCGGGTCGTGTAGCTTTATTTGTGTGTCTTGACCATTCATCGGCAGAAACTGAATTTTGGAATGCACAAAACCCGGCCTTCCCAATAACAGCTGGCGAACAGGATCTTGCTGCTTTTCCAATGGTAGAACTGGTCATGCAACCATTCAATTGGATGGTTGACACAGGCACAGACGGAAAGCTCTTGCCGGGAGTACTGACAATTAAGGAAAATGGTCAGATTGTGGAGGACATTTGTGGAGTCCGCATCGAAGACGCACCGCTCAATGGGATTGATGCTGTTATTATATTCCCATTGGGAGAAAATCGAGAAGATATTCATTGCCAAATACCAGACGTTATTGAACGCCTGCAGCAAACAGCATTACTATGGAAAGTCCCGCTCAATATTACTGTTTATGGCCATCCGGACAATAGTGGTGATCTGACCCCTCCCGAGGATTTTGATGATTACGTTTTGCTCGAAAAGGGCTGGCGTTTGGGCAAAGAAATTGCTCTCGATTTTGGAACCTGGGCAGCGGCTGGCAGTTGGCTGGCTCGAAACCATCACTGGAGCGAGGGCTACGAACGGGTCATGATTGTTTTGGCTGATGAATGTGGTACAAATTTAGAAGAAGCGCATCCCTCTTATTATTGCGTGCCCGTTGCAGTCACTGAACAGCGGGCTATTCTCAGCGAACTGGCGGCAGAATTGACGCAAGCTTGTGTTAGTTCGTTATTTATAGTTGATGGTCACAATATTTATGAAGACCAGGGAGAAGACGCAACATTCATCAGTGAACTGACAGCTGCGACTGTTACTGTCTCGCAGAACACACCTATGTATGGCGTTGACTACCGATCTGACATCTCTACTCTGATAGAAAACTCTCGCAGACGTTTCTCGCTAAGTTGGGTTTCTCCTATGCCCGGTTTGGACGGAACAACGCGGCGAGTAAGTATTGAGCTGAGCCAAGGTGAGCGCATCGGCGAGGCATTGGTCAGTTATCAAGCCCCGACCTCTTCAGAAGTGGATCTATCTTTTCAGGGCGAGCTGCAGATCAGCAACGTCACGCCGCATCCCGGCCAAGAATTTATCGTTGAAGCCATGGCAATGAATCAAGGTGGTTCGGAAGTCAGAGGAACCAAAGTAACACTGATTGCTGCCGGAGAATATGGATCTACAATAATCGCGGATGACGTCTGGCTTGACCTAAATCCCGGGCAGAGCAAAATGCTTCGTTGGAGTGTTGCTGTGGCGGCGGGTAGTAATCAGCTGGCGGCCATGCTTGAGGCTCCTGCCGGAGTAGCAGAAACAAATTTAAGGAACAACGCAGTTTCTGTCAAGATATTTCCACAGGATTCTAATTTACCTGAGTTAGCAGTTTTGGAAAATTCTATGCTATGCGCGCCAAGTGCTCCCATAGCAGGTAGCATGGCTGAGATTAGGGCCAAAGTGATTAACTATGGCCGTAATGTTGGTCCCTTTGGCGTGTCCTTCTTTAGGGGGGATCCGGAGCTAGGTATCAAGATTGCCGACGTGTCCGTTGATGGGCTTGAGGAAAGCCAAATGGCCCAAATTACAGTACCATGGGATTGTCCCGTTGAACCAGGGAATTACTCGCTTTGGATGGTGATTGATTCCCAAGACAAAATTGCAGAAGGTAACCGGGTAGATAACCGGGCTGAACTGAAGGTTACGGTAGCTCCGCTCGAAACTATAATTGGAGTCACAACAGATCGCGGTGCATACGAGGCTAATTCAGATGTATTAATATCAGTTAGTATTGGTACAATGCCGGGCTCAAAACCTCAGGCATGTCAGGTCGCTGTACTGGATCCGCAGAGGAAGGAAATTACCCGGTTGGGTTTGGAACTCATTGATAATCCAAGCAGTTTCTTGCCTGGTTGGCATTATCGTATTCCGATTAGTGTACCTTTAACAGATGTGGCAACTGGCCAATGGTTAAGCGCACTGGTGGACTTTGAACAGATACTCATAGAATTAGAGGTCGAAGGGCAATTAGATCCCAATTCAATCCGAGTTGTCACCAAAGATCAACAGACTGTGATGCCTGCAAAAGTAACATTAGAACCAGGCCGTATCTGGCGGGTTGAATGGAAAACTCCGGAGAAAGCTGTCGATGAACTACAGTATTGGCTGTATTTCGACACATCCGAGCATGGTCCCAAGCCGCCAGGTCTAAAGGTTTCCAATGATACTTGGCTGGCTGCAATCAACGATTGTGGTCAGATCTATACAGCTAAAGTCGACGACCTGTTTGCACCATACTGGAAATTGGTTGGTCAAATTGGCGATTATAAATCTTATCCCAGAACTGCGGTAATGGCAGATTTCAACCGCGATGGATTTCCGGATTTAGCGGTTGGAATGAATGATGCTATTTATATACTTCCGGGCAGTGCCAGTGGTACTTTTTATGAGAAGAACGAAGTAGCTGTACTTCCGGGCACAAACCTAATTTATGGTTTGGCAGCCGGCGACCTCAATAATGACGGCTGGATCGACCTAGTGGCCGGACGCGATTTGGAAACTTATATCATGTACGGCATTGCTGAAAAGCCTTACGAATTTGAATTGCTAAGGCTGCCTACTATTGAAGAGGAAGGCGTGGGAACTAATGAAGGGGCTGAGATCCATACCCGCATCATTGTTGATTTTGATCGTGATGGCCAGTTAGACATCATTGTAGGATACGTAACACCCTACTTGTTCATGAGTGGTACTTATGAAGACCTCTTTATGGATATAGTCGTCTTTTACCGGGGTCGGCCTGACGGAACCATGGAACCAGCCAGATTTGTCACATACGGTGTAATGGGTGGAGACGGACTATGTGTAGGTGATTTTGATGAAGATGGACGCATGGATATTTTTTGTTCGGGAGAGACTCTCATGGTTCGGTCCTTTTCACGTGACAATTCAAGAAACTTTGATACCCAGAGTTTCATTTGGTATGGCGAACCGGAAGAAGAACTATGGGAGCGTACGGCACTGTTGGAAATGGATTTCAGGGGACATTTGCAGTGTCAGGCGTTGGATATTAACCTTGATGGGCATCTGGATATTCTGGGGTATCAGGAAGATGGGATAATTAAGGCCTTTTACGGAAATGGTGACGGGTCATTTTATAAAGGAGTGCCACTTAACTATCCAGGCGGACTGGGTATGACCCTGACTCAGAATACTACTATGCGATTAACGGTCAAGACAGGTCAGGCCGAACAAGCTGACGTCCAAACAGCGACCTATCAATACCGTTGGAACACCGCTAGTCACTCAGCTGGCGATTATGCGGTAATCGTCGAGACAATCAATAGTGCGAAAGTAACTAACAGCGCTGTCTGTGGATTTAGAATTGCTGCTGAAGAAAGCCTGCAGACAAGATTGGCTGTAGATAAGCCAGAATGTCATCCGGGAGATAAACTGGAGGCAATATTAACTATTGCCAACAGATCTTGTAATGCTCCTGTAGATGGTGCGAAAGCTGAACTTATCGTCAAGGATGCCCAGGAAATAATCTTGTCGCGGCAGTTATGGGATTTAGCACCACTTCCGATCGGCGGTTCCAGTGAACTTTTGTTTACTTGGGACACTACAGGAATGGCTGCTGGCGAATATCGCGTTGAAAGTGTTGTTGTTTATGGGGATGGTATCAACGATCACCAATCGATAGCAGTAACAGTTGAGCGTATTGCATTGTTGCAAGGGAAGTTGACTTCCGGTGTTACAAAGGCCCTGCCAGGAGGAACTGTCAATTTGAGTTGGACCGTGACAAACGCCGGTAACGCAGATTGTAATAATATGCAGGTCCACATTGTATATGTCGACGATTCAGGTACCCGCATAACCTTGGTCGATACCCCCATAACGCTGTTAATAGGTGAGAAGCATGAAGGAGCCTATGGCTGGGCTACTTCCGAGTTATCGGACGGCAACTACCCATTATTATTGGAAGTGGCATACGATGGACAAACTGTGGTGTTGGACGATTCTGGATTGATTATTGACGGAACTCCTCCAGTCAGTAAATTACAGATTGGTTCACCCGGTTTTTGGGAAGACGATCTACTGTTTGTGACTGCCTCAACACCTATTACAATAACTGCTGTAGATAATCTTTGTGGCCTTGATCGTATCGAAATCAGGATTGACGACGGAGAGTTCACTGAGACATCAGGATCTTTCACCATGAAAGAGGAAGGGCGGCACCAAATTGAATACCTGGCAGTAGATCGTTTGGACAATACAGAATCTGCGCGGATCTGTCATGTTTATACAGATAATAGCGCACCTCAGACACAAGTCATTCCTTCGACAGGATACTTTATCGGTAATAAACTCATTGTCAAGGAAGGGGCAACTGTAATCCTCAAGGCCAGTGATACCGGCTCCGGGGTTGAGAGGATCCTGGCGCGGTATGGGGACGGCGAATGGTTCGCATATGCGGAAGCTATTGCCATAACAGACCAGATAACTCAGCTGTCATTCCAAGCCATTGACCGGCTCGGTAATAAAGAAGAAATAGCTGAAATCGCAATTAATATTGAGGTTTCCGGAACAGATCTGGCGGTACTGGCACAAGAAATTTCCTTCTCGCCAATGCAACCAAAGGCCGGGCAGGATGTACAGATCGAGGCCGTGATTCACAATTTAGGCCCAGTTGATACCAAAGACGTTCGTGTAGCCTTTCATAAAGGTGATCCACGAACCGGAGGACTCCCAATTGGAGAACAGCTTGTCTCTGCGATTAATGCAGGAGATGTGGCAACGGTGCAGCAGCTGTGGCCAACTCAAGCCAATATGATTGGCACACATCAAGTTTTTGTACAGATTATTACTGAAGACAATCTTGATCCTACACCGGAAAATAACGTTACCTCTATAAGGATACAGCTGGAACCGGCGATTATCACCGATGTAACATCATCTTCTTGTGCTCGAGTGTTGGTATTTGCCTATCGGCTAGATAGAGGCAATTGTTCTCCGACGCTTGATTTTCTCAAGGATGCGTTGCAACCTTATGAAGGCCATTATGAAATAGTGTATGATACACCGGCATTCCTTGAATGCATGCGTTCTGGTGAGTTTGATGCTTATGTCATCACCGATTACTGGGGTACAGTGAGTCTGCATAATCCGGAAATCCGTGAAAGAGTCAATGCGGGAGAGACTGTCATTGTAATGGGCCTCTCACCGCGGCAGTTATTCTATACAGATCCGATGCTGGGGGTCAAGTATTTGGCTCCAGCAACAGTGTGCAATGCTGCCATTAAGCTGCCAGGTGACCTTCTGCCGATAGAAGGGACAACATATTTCTCGGGAATGATCGATTTGGTACAGGTTACCGGTTCCGAGGCTCAGGTTGCCGGATGGATTGAGACTAATAAGGTCCGCTATCCTGCGATTGTCCTTAATAATTATGGGCGCGGCCACGTGGGGTTGTGGAATTTTAATCCGGCGATGACTAAAGATCCAATACTGATGCAACAAGTGTTCAGAACGATGCTGACGACTCTGGCTCCGGAAGCTCGTTCGGAGGGTCAGGCCGGTAAAGTAAGCACATTGAAGTGGGTATGCAATAGTGCTATTGACATGACCAATGTGCGGCTGGTTGCCACACTGCCGACAGGCGCTGAAATCATTAATGCTCACGGCGGCATAGTAACTTCTGAAACAGTGACTTGGGATCTCGATTGTACTGAAGCAGAACCTTGTGCCAAAATGCTCACAGTCCGGTGGCCGAAGGTGCCGGGACAATATGGCGTCCATTGGGAAGTTGCTGCAGAGATCGACACTCAAACGGTGGCAATAGATAATGGTACGGCGAAATCACCGATACTGGCGGACGATGTGTTCCTGATTCAGGATATTCTGGCCAAACTCGACGCGCTGGAAGGTTATGATGGGTACTGGACGTGGCGTCCCTTCCTGCGGTATTCTTTACAAGAGTTGCTAGTCAGAAAGCCGTGTAATCATGTTGAAGCTCTGGCTGCAATGTATGTGGTTATTAGTGATATTGCGTTGATGTCACATAAAGAAGCCACTGCTGAAATTAGATACGCACTTGACCGTTTGCTGTTGTATTATGCAATCCGGAGTATTCGGAACGCATGGTTGTAGGAGGTTTATCAATGAAAAAGTGGATAACAATTATTGGCATTATCGGTCTTCTGGTTCTGCTGGAAGTAGTGGTTGGCAACATTCCTGTGTTCGGGGAAGAAGAGCAAGATGCTTTTGGTCAGCTACAAATCCTGGCACAGGAAGCTTGCGAGTGGATTAGTGCATTGGGCAGCCTACAGAAGCAACAATTAAATCAGTTCGAGGCACAAGCATTGATTGAATCTCAGGCGGTAGCGCGAGCTGAAAAGCTGTTCGCGAAATTTCAAAGCAGTGAGGCCGCCATACGTCAGCAAATGGGAGCAACAGAGCAGGTATTGGTCAATATGGGCATGTCAGCCCAGATCATGCAGCGGCATGATGACGCGGTTGATCAAATCGCGCAGGGGTTTAGCCAGCTCTATAATGCCTTGCTGTTACTGCAAGACAGGAAGGCAGAGCAAGGCTTTAGTGTGCGTGTTCAGGCGTGCGAAAGAGTATTGAAAAAAATCACTTTCGAAGAAAAAGCTACATTTGATGCAGTGCCTTTGTTCAGGGAAAACGGCCTTCAACCTCAGCCTGCTTCAGCACCGGAACAATCACAGTCGGAGATTGTACCATCTTACATAAAAGAGGCATCTGGCGTGAAGTCTGCGTACAGTACACTTGATCTGGTGGAAACAATTGAGGTGCAGTTTACTGATGGCATTAAGGACTTAGCTGATTCACTGGAGAAAAACCCTGCCAAAATCTATGACTATGTTTATAATAAAATCGATTTTGAGCTCTATTGTGGTTCTGTCAAAGGTGCCGATTTGACACTGCGTTCGGGGAAGGGCAACGACTTTGATATTGCGTCTTTGTTGATTGCGTTGCTCAGATATTCTGATTACCCGGCTCGCTATGTTTATGGCAGTGCGATGCTTTCTTACAGCCAACTCCAAAATTGGCTGGGTGCCAGCACGGAAGGCTGTTTCCGCATGCTGCAGACCAAACATTGTTATTTTGGTGCCAGTGATCGCGGAGTGCGAGTGAACCATGTCTGGGTCGAAGCCTATGTCCCCTATAGCGATTATCGCGGGACACAGGAACGCGGTAGCGGAAGTGCTTGGATCCCAATCGATGCTTCTTTTAAAGAATATGTCGATTTGCCAGCGGATCCGCTTCCGGAAGAACACAAGTTTGTTGGGATAGAATATTTGCGCTCTGGAACACCTCAAAGCCCCGTTGACTATTTTATCGACCTCGTTG
>ENA-UOOE01001586-UOOE01001586.1-fermentation-metagenome-genome-assembly--contig:-NODE-1586-length-18839-cov-3.323467_pt1 | contig 18839 bp, 24 predicted proteins | sample MGYA00245776_ERZ724021 | MGnify/ENA primary metagenome ERZ724021 (study PRJEB28704, sample SAMN03018321) | fermentation metagenome | biome: anthropogenic terrestrial biome; feature: soil; material... | reverse complement strand
ACAAAGTTGCATTTACTTTTTCAAGTGACCCTGCGAAAGTTTGCACCACACTGTCCGCAGCTGATGATGCCGCTGAACTCATTAAATGTTAATTCTTTCGGTCGATTGATCCTTGCCGCTCGGAGAGCCATCTCAGCCTGAACCGCGTCAAAGGTTACCTTATCGATAATGGCAGGATGATTATCTTCAATATAATACTTTGGCAACTCGCCTTTGTTTTTCTTGTGTCGTTTGGTGATATGATCCACAATGAATCCTTTTTGCAAACACAAATCACCGGTAAACTTCTCATTTTTGAGAATAGAGCAAACCGTGTTCTCCGTCCACTGTCCGCCGCACTTAGTCGGTATGCCAAACCGAATCAACTTTTTCATAATAGAGTTCATGCCAAGTCCAGAGAGGTAATCAGCGAAGATCATCTGCACTACTTTAGCTTCTTCAGGAATGACTATCAGCTCACCCGCATTATAGTCATAACCATAAATGGACATATAGTTTGAAGGTTTTCCTTCATTATAATCCTTGCGTATTTTCCACTTTTGGTTTTCACTCGCCGAGCGGCTTTCTTCTTGTGCATAGCTCGCAAGGATGGTTAACATTAACTCGCCATCAGAGCTGTCTGTATAAATATTTTGCTCGTCAAAGTAAACACAGATGCCGAGTTCTTTAAGTTCGCGGACAGTTTCGAGTAGCGTTACGGTATTGCGAGCAAAGCGGCTAATAGACTTCGTGATAACCATGTCAATTAAACCTGCTCGGCAATCGGCAATTAACCTTTGAAATTCGGGTCTTGAGTCTTTCGTACCCGTTTCCGCTTCATCAGCATACACACCAACATACTCCCAATCTGATCGGCTCTGTATTAAGGTACTGTATGCACTGATCTGAGCCGCAAGGGAGTGGAGCATTTCGTCTTTCCTACAAGAAACACGAGCATAAGCTGCCACCCTTTTGCGCGTTGGCAATTGCTCTAAAGTTTCAAGCTTCGTTATTTTCCTACTCATAACGGCCTCCTTTCACAGTACTATATATCACTCACCTTCCTGTATATAGCAAGTCATTTTCTAGAAAAATACTGTTTGAAGGCAGGCCGTATTTTTTAGCAAGGATCATACTCATTGACTCTAAATCAGCTAGATCAATAACCCCCTCCTTGAAGCATTTTTTAAATAATGCCATCGATGCCTTGTAGCGAAGGATTGCTTCTTTATTAATCATCAAAAGCTCTCCTAGCAAGGCCAAAGCAGCCCCGGGAGCAATACTTGCGGTGAGCATTTCCATAGCTTTGAAACTCTAACTTGCAGGTTGGGCAGATAAAATGGTAGATTGCTTTTCTGTTTACGGCTTCAGGGTGATTTGCCCACCACGCCATGCGACACTTATCGCTGCAAAAACGCTTCTTTTTTGCACCGGATGTATGAACCAGTGGCTTGCCGCAGTTATCACAAGCATTATTTTGATTAGATAAAAGCTGCTCCTTTTTGATAGCTGCTCCAAGGTTATTTCTACGGCAATAAGATTTGATGGTGTTCACAGAGATGCCGAGCTCCTTAGCAATAAAGGCATAGCTTTCACCTTGAGTTCGCAAATACTCTATTCTTTGTTTTTGTTTACTATCCATTAAATTACCTCCGTTCGGAGGGGCAAAAGAAACTCCCCTCTACTATCTACAGACAGTAAAGAGGAGTTTGCGTACCAAACGTTATTCTTTTGACAAATTTTGTCATTTGAGTAACTCCAATCCATTTTTCCATACCTCCTCTGAAGGCAGATAAGAAAGCCTTCAGTATAAGCCATAGGAAGAGGTGAAATCGGACGGTTTAAATAAAAAAAGACCCACAGTGCGGAATTGTTCCCGCGACCATGGGTCAATGTTGTTTTATTTTATAAATTTAGTTCCCTTAAGCCTGATACTCTCTAATGAGTGCTGCTGAATTAGCGTGTTTGTAATATGCTTCTATTTCTTGTGCTGCAGTTTCAAACCTAAAGTTTTCTTCAAACCTCATCCCACCGTCAAACCACACCCACTTCACCCATTCGGTGCCATCTGTAAGTCGTACAACTGAAATTACTTCTTCGCCGAATTTCCAGCTTTTCAAACACTTACTTACTGGCAACACTAGTCTTCCACCTTCTTGCGCTTTAAATTATATCTTCTTTCATAGTGATATGAAGCTAAAAGCAAACAGAACGACAAACCGGAAACTACACCCACACTAATAGTTATAGCTTTTCTCTGCAGCATCAGACCAACAGAAAGACCCCACATAAACCCATGCGGGGCCAAATCCAATTACAGAGCTATCACAATAACCAGACCTAATAACTATAGCGAGCTCCAAGATAAAAGCCTCTTGAATCTAAGTCAAATTCATCGCGTTCATCCTCGGGATTAACCCAAATAGTGTGAATATCCCACACGCGATAGCCAGCTACAGCTTCCCAGCCAGCTTTAAGCAGATATTTCCCTTCGATTTGCCAGCGTAACAGCTTCAAGTCTAGTTCAATGGAACTACTCCATCCATTAGAAGCATCTATTGAAATTTCTCCGTCATTTCCTAGAAAAGTTGCGACATTGCCCCGTAGCGAAAAATCTGGGGTTACTTGATATTGAGCAGCCAAACCTATTTGCGGTCTGAGAGCTTTAACCCTCACAGAATTCCAATAAGGGTCGGAGCCCGAATAATCCGTTTTGGATTTGTATTCATAAGAACCAAACCCAATACTTGCAGTAGCATAAAGCTTTGGTACAAGCATAGCTGAATATCCCACATTAGCAGCAATTAACTGATGTGATGCTGAATCGATATAATCTGGCGCCTCGAGCAATTCCCCATCATCGAGATCAGCCATCTGGGAACGAGTGCCATACGTATAATCAAGACTCATAATAAAACCAGGTGCAAAACTAGCGCTAGCAGCAAAATTCATAGAGTTGTGTTTATCTTTTACTGGATCTTCCCAATCTAAAACAAAGCCTTTACCAGGTCCAAACCAATAGTTCCCATCCACTGTAAGTCCTTGCAATTCTAGTGCAAAAGCAGATAAGGAAAAGAAAGCACAAAATAATGCAACGAAAACCAAAATCTTTTTCATAATATTCTCCCCCTTTCAAAATGAATTTATAGTCAATGCATTCATATGTTTTCTCGGTTTTTTAACATTCGCCCTAAAATCTCATTTTCCTGCTTAGTTTCGAGCCAATTTTTTTATTTCCGGGTACACTAAAACCTCCACCTAGCCTCTATACCCCATCTAGGCTCCCCATCCATACTGAAGCCCACAGCTGCATTCAACCTGCCATCATCACCTATTGGCATACTGTAATATAGACGTGAGCCGTCTTCTGTCATCCCAAACCTGATCGGACCTAATCGGTCAGACCAGGTGAAGGAGGGTTTGCGAGTTTTTGCACCTCACCATAAGCCCCACCCTTGTACTCGCCTAATTTAGCTTCAAGAAAAGTGTCTAACCAGTCTTTAATCGGACCAACTGCTTCTCGCAATATATTCACGCTGTTACTTGTTATGTGAGTAATAAAATAATGCTTCGCTGCATTCATAGCTTGAGCTGCTTCCTCCCGAGTTAGCTTTCCATCACTAGAAGCTTCCTTTACAGAGCTATCACAGGAACCAGATCTAATAGCTATAGCGAACTCCAAAATAGGAGCCAGTTGCACCTAAGTTAATTCCATAGTCATCATCACTAACGTGACTATCCCAAGCGCGATAGCCAGCTACAGCTTCCCAGCCAGCTTTAAGCAGGTATTTCCCTTCGATTTGCCAGCGTAACAGCTTCAAGTCTATTTTAGAGGAATCACCATATCCATCAGAAAAATCTACCGAGAATTCTCCCCCATTACCTAGAAAAGTTGCGACATTGCCCCGTAGCGAAAAATCTGGGGTTACTTGATATTGAGCCGCCAAACCTATTTGCGGTCTGAGAGTCTCCAAAGCAAAAACTATCCTATCGCTGCTTTCAGCCTCAATTTTCCCTGACCCTGTCTGTTTATATGCTCCCAAACCTAAACTGGCCGTCGCATAAAGCCCCGGCAAAAGCGCTGCCGTATAGCCTAAAGTAGCGCTAAACAGCTGATAAGCTTCTGAATACTCGACTTCCTCAAGCATCTTATAGATTTCACCTTCTTGGCTAAACTTCGAATGCTTCCCATAAGTATAATCCAGACCCAGGACTATGCCAGGAGCAAAGCTAGCGCTAGCGGCAACATTAACTGAGTTATGTTTACTATCGACGGGCACATTATCAATGCTTAAAATACTTTTACCAGCTCCAAACCAGTAGTTTCCATCAACTGTAAGTCCTTGCAATTCTACTGCAAAAGCAGATAAGGAAAAGAACGCACAAAGTAATGCAACGAAAACCAGAATATTTTTCACAATACTCCCCCTCTTTTTTTATTTCGAAAACGAATCTATGGTCAATGTATTCAGCACGTTTTCCCCATTTTTTAATATTGGCCACAAAATCTTATTTTCCTGCTTACTTTCGCGCTAAGAGCTTTTATTTTTTCGCAACGATCTATTAATGCCAGACTTTCATTTCCGGGCATACTAAAAAGAGGGCCTCCTAAAATCTCCAATATGCTTCTATACCCCATCTAACTAAACCCCACAGTTGCATTCAACCTGCCATCCTCGCCTATTGGCACATTGTAATGCAACCGTGAGAGTGGTCTGTGCTAGTTTACAATCTTCAATTAGCTCATCACGATTATTCATTAGCTTGTTAAATGCTAAGAGCCTGCTCCTAAAGCTTAGGCTAATAGTGCTCCTAAATTTCTAACAATCATTTTTTGTTTTTTTCAACCAGCTTTGGATCTAATTTGGGGGATATTGGCATTTATTCTACCATATTTACCCCGTATCTGGGGCCTCTGGCATCTGATTTCCTCCATTTTCCTAACCTTGGACACACTGCTCCCCTGGTTCTAGCATATAGTTTTTTTGTTTAGCATAGCGGAAGAAAGCAACTATGTTAGTACCTATACTAACCAGGATTTGCTGTAACTCGTTTTTTTCAATACCAAAGTAACGACCCTGCCAGCCACCATGCCTTGTATTGTGACTTATAGTACGCTCAACGTGAGAACTCTGTCGATACTCTTCCTTGAACTCTGGAGTCTGTTGTTCCTGACGAGCCTCTTGGAGTAAATCTTCGTGATAATTTAAGGTAACTGTTCGACTCTGTGCTTTTCCACTAATACATTGTTCACGCATGGGGCAGCTGGCACAATCTTCCTTGAAAAAAACAAATCTGGGTATCTCTCTTCCTTGGGCATCCTTGGCTAGATATGTTTTAGTGGTTACCAGTCCAGCAGGACAACGGCAGGTCATCTTTTCAGTATCTATCTCAAACTCATTTTTGCTAAAGCAACCCTTCTTGTCACTCGCAGGCGGCACCTTAGCAACAAGTTCTATATCCTATTCTTTCATATTGGCACGAAGGTCACCACTACCATATGCACTATAGCCCATAACTCTCGTTACGTCGATATTATTATCTTTACAGGCCTCAACAAGATCTATCAACACATCTCCATCCGGAACATTGGCTGGTGTCACTTTTACACCTACCACGAAGGCACCATCTTCTCCCGTGGTTGCAATATGTGTTTTATAGCCGTATTCGTCAGTAGAAAGAAATCCAAAGGTTTAGATTCCTTTCTACTGACGAATACGGGCTTATCTAGATTAGAGCGTCTAGCTAATTCGGTCCAGCCAATAAAGGTATCCCGGGCTGCTAACGACCAAGATGCAGATGTAAAAGCAAGTGCACCAATATGCCCATGTTTGGAGCTTATTACTAAATAGCGTATTTGGACCCCACAAAGGGATTGGGCCCCTAAGTAATGATGGGTTTCAACAAGCGATCTCCATACTTTAGATTCCTTTTTATATTTGCTTTCAATTGGCTGCAAACTAACTTCACCTAGCCAGGCCAAAGTGCATACTACTTCCGGAACATCAATGCGAAGCACAGATTCAGCAGGTTTATGATAAGAGTAAGTCTCTGGCAATAATGGCAAACTGATGATACCTTGCCTGTCGAGTTCGGATAACGCTTTACGACAACTCATTTCTTTCAATTTACTATTAGGGGAATGCCAATTTTCACGTTCGCTCACCCGCTATGACTCACTTCGAGAAATTGTTGACTCTGCACGGATTGTTTCCTCAATGTATTTAATTAGGGCATTTGAAAAATTTAATCCATGTATAATCATGTGTTAAATCTAACAAAATTTTAGCCCCGTGTTAAGTGTGTGTACAGACTAACCCCTAGGGGAGGGAGAGTCTCTTATTCACCCTCTACATAGCGCCTACTAACTACCATCAACATCGAACAGAGAAACTAACGGTAGCTTCCCATCTGGACCTAGCAAGGCGGATCCCTTCTGCGTACCGGTGGATCCATTGGAGAATATAGGTAGAACTGAAATTTGGAGATACTGGATCTCTTCTCATTAAATAATCAGCACTCTTTCCCATCTTCAAAATACTTTTCAAACAGTATTGTAATTACGAAAAATATATTGTATATTGAAAATGGGGCGATTAAGTGAAGGGGGATAGATAGATGCGCAAAGTTATCGTGTTATCCGTACTGTTGCTGTTTGTCTCAACATTGGGTGCCTTCGCTAGGAATGTTAATATTACGGTAAAAAACCGGCATTATCGAGTTTGGGAAGTCGGAGTGGAGCTCGCACCTCGCCTCGAGCTGGTGGGTCTGTATTCTGCTGAAGGTTCCACCAGCGATAGTAATAGCTATGATAATCACAGCGATTGGGACTTCTATCCAGGTTTCGGAGCCAGATATACTTTTTGGGAGCAGAATTCGATTTCGACATATGCTTTTGGAAGCTACGTTCTTGAACTGGAGAGAGAAAATGGCAAATTTATAGGTAGAAATCGCAATTCCCTTAAATTTGGTCTCGGCGGTTGCTATGAATTGAGTGAGAATTTTGCCCTAATTGGTGAAATGAACGTGGAGCGAGATTATTTTTATTATGAATATGATCATGAAACAGGTTTCGACTACGGCACAGATACTAATTTTGGATTACGCTTTAAATTTTAACTAACGTTGCCCCCCTTTGAGACCTTGGCTTGCCAAGGTCTTTTGTTGTACAAGCGACGAGTGAGGGAACTGCGAGCTACATCCGTGATCGGTTAAGGCGTATTTTCCCAGCTTAAATGCTTGTTTTTAGCTTTTCAAAAAAAACGCTTATCCAAGGATCTAAAATCAATTCTCGGTTAACATTTGGATCAATTTACTCAAGCAATAAATATATCCTAAAATCCCTGATAAATTTATAACTACACAGGTTCGATACATTAAACGCTTTATAAATTTCTCTTTGTTCCTTTGTTGCTGGGTAGATTACACGCGTTCCGTTTATTTCTTGTATGCGATGCCTTGATAGCGTATGTAACAATTGCTTCATCGTACTTTTTTTATACATGTCGTTATCAGACATGACATTATGTATTTCTGATAACAAAATTAAAGCTATGAAACCAACAAACACCTTGTTTTGCATATTTTTTTGTTTGTGCATCCGTAGCCTACCAAGGTCCAAACATCTTTTCAGCCTAAGAAAACCTTTCTCAACAACGTCCTTATCCCGGTAAAGATGGATAGCATCTTTAGCATTATCAATTACATTTATAAGGAATAAGCTCCATCCATATCAACTAAATGCACTACTTCAAAGAAGTCTTTCGCTGTAAAAACATTACCACTAAAGTCTCTAATAATGTTTCCTATCTTAGCAACAATATTAGAAGTGTTATTTCCAGTTTTCGTTGTGATATCACCTCCAGTTATTGCAAAACGGACCAATTGGTTGCTTAATAATTTATCTAAAACGAAACCAAGGCAAGTTCGATCAGTAATTCCTTCGACAATAAATAGAATAATTTTTTTAGCTTTCATGATGTCTACCTGCTATTCTGAAAGCCCGAGCAATGGCAAAACTATTTGTTGATTCATAAATACATTCTTTTTGCCCTCCCAAAATAAGGTCATGATAATAAAAATCTCTTAAATTATTATTTGACTTTACATTGGTCAAGCGAATATAACGATTTTTAGAATTGGTAGTTGTAAAAATAATAGATTGCTTATGGAGTATTTCCAGTGGCCGAAAATTGTGAGAGGTGAAAATCAGTTGTCCCCTACCAGATTCATCAATTATTTTTAAAATTTCTCCCAACAAATACTCAAAAACACCCGAATCTAATTCATCTATTGCAACTGTCATGGAAGGATTGTTGTACATAAAAATAAGCATGTGTAACACGGAAATGATTTTTTTAATACCATCAGACTCATAGCGCAAGGGTACTTTTTTGTCATTTTTGTTTGAAACAAGTTCAACAGTCATACCTGTCTTACCATCGGGCATTAGCTGTTTTTCAAGGTTAATAAGTTCAACCGATAATCCTGGAATAATCTGCCCTAAAACAGCCTTCATAGTATTAATAACTTCATTGATGATATCAAAAACGTCCTCTGGTATAACAGATGGTCCATTTAATTTAATAGGAATGCTTCCCATAGATAAAGAATTACCTTTCGAGAATTTAAAACTAAAAGGTAAAAGTACATTAGCATTTATTAAACCAATGCTACGATTATCTATAATACACAAGTTGTATCGTCCAAAAATATATAGCTACTGAAAATATCCTTATATACCTTGTTAGAACAACTTTTTGAGATCTGTTTTTGTGTATCCCTTGAAAAAATAAAAGAAGTTGATTGTTTTATAGCATACTTTTTTGCAACACGTAACTCATCGATCGCATTTTGATCCTGATTTGTAAGTTCTGCAAATTTAACTTTTGGAACAAAAACTTCTTTGCTAGAGTAATCGTAATTAATGATAGGCTGCATCTTTGTCCATTTACCTTCAACCAAAGCGGAATAGCTTAGTTTCTCACGTGAAACAATCACTGGAATCTGATCTTGATCTTCCTCATCGGTGGTGCTAGGTTCTCGCTTTTGCAGCCAAAATTCATAAATAACTCTGTAAAACGAAACATCATCTTTCAAACTAAATTCGAAAATAAGTTGAGCGCTATCTTTACCAACAGTAATGTAATTTACAATATCTCTTGGCAATCGTTTTCCAGACAACAATGCCTCCAACAAGGCAAGGGCATAGATAAATGAAGTCTTCCCAGAACCATTTTGACCATAAAGACCTAGTATATCTGATCCATCTTCAAATATATCTTTTTTTAAATTGCATGGAAAGTTGAATTTGCCATGTTCGACATTCCTAAAATTGTTTAATTCAGCTTTTTGAATGCGAACAATAAAGTTTTGCATATGAACACCTCCATTACATAGTATAGCACATTGCAAAGGAAAAATACAATACCAAAGTCAATTTCGATACAAAATGTTCCAATCGGTTATTTGAAAATGCAACAGCAACCGAATAAAGGGTAAGGGTTGCAGTAAATTCAAAAGTTCAGTGGCATTTGCTCATCCCCCAAAAATGATTTTTGTCATCTTAGCGTCTTGCGCCCTTTTTCTATAAATCCCTTTTCTTTTACAAACTGATATTCCTGATTAATAAATTAAAGGACAAAGACTATACTTTAAATAAAATAATAGTACAATAATCCCTTGACAACCAGTTAGATACAGAATATAATGTACTTAAAATTAATATCCAGTACAGGGAGGGAACCAGATGGAGATTCTAAAAACCAAAAAATTGACCAAATATTACGGGAAAACTAAGGGGATTGTGGATTTGAACCTGGAAATCCAAAAAGGAGAGATCTTCGGCTTTATTGGTCCCAATGGTGCAGGCAAATCCACCACCATTCGCCTGTTGATGCAACTCATTTTCCCCAGCAGCGGCAACTTCACTTTGTTTGGCCAACAAATCAAGGGCGAAAATCCAACCATCAGACAGCGTATCGGCTACCTCCCCTCTGAAATTAACTTCTACCACGAACTCACAGGCAAGCAACTTTTGGAGCTATCTGCAAAGCTCTATGAGCTTCCCACAGCCCAGATCGAAGAGTTGAGTGAGCTTTTGGAGCTAGACCTCACAAAAACTGTAAAATCATATTCTCTGGGCAACAGAAAAAAGCTTGCCATCATTCAAAGCCTCCTCCATGAACCAGAATTGTTGATTTTAGACGAACCAACCTCAGGGCTGGATCCCCTGATTCAAAGCAGATTCTTCGAGCTCCTCAAAGAAAAAAATGCCCAAGGCATGACCATCTTCCTCTCTACCCACGTGCTCTCAGAAGTTGAAAAACTATGCCACAGAGTGGGAATCATCAGAGAGGGGAGGCTGATTAATCTTTCTTCAGTAGCAGAGCTTCCAGGCAGGGCTGAGAGGATTGTGGAGGTCAGATATGAGGAGGATGGGGACTTGCGGGAAAAATATAGTTTTGCACAAATCGACCCCTCTGTCCGCTACACAGACGGGATCCACAGTTTCCATGTACAATCACATCTGCATGAGGCCCTAGCTGCAATTGCACAGCACCCAATTTCGGATATCATCATCAAACAGCCGTCATTGGAGGAACTGTTTATGAAATACTATGGCCGAGGGGAGGATCCTAAATGAAATCGCTCAACTTAACTCGCCATGAACTTTTTCTGGGTAGAAAGAACCTCTTAACCTGGACCCTGATTATTGCAGGACTTATGATCATGTTCGTATCAACAACAACCTTGATTATTGACAACGCTGAAATGGCAGAGCTTATAGAAGGCTTCCCCCAAGCGCTTTTAGACTCTTTCAATATTAACGTGGAGAGTTTTACCACGTTCGAAGGCTGGATGGCAAGCGAACCCTATGTATTTTTCGTCCTCCTTTTGGCCTCCTTTGCCATAGCTTTAGCAAGCACCTCCATCTCCCGAGAAATTGATCAGGGAACAGGCGAGTTTCTCTTTGTCACACCCCACAGCCGCAGGAACATCTTCTGGAGCAAAGCAGGCGCTGATTTTTTGCAAATCAGTTTTGTCTTCCTCATCGGTACCGCTGTAACTTTTGCTGTAGGAAGCACTATTGTCTCCATCACAAATCCAACAGGGCTTTTTTTAGTTTTCCTCTCAGCCTATCTTACAGCTCTAGCAACAGCTGGTATTGGCTATGTCCTCAGTTGTCTCATAGATAACCAGCGCACAGCCTTAGCCTTAGGAGTAGGCTTTGTGCTTCTCTCCTTTCTCTTCAAATCGTTAGCTGGCATGGGGGGAATTCTAAGTAACCTGGCAAAGCTTAGCATCTTTCAGTTATTTGATCTCTTTGCCATCTTAGACAACCATGCCCTCTCTTTCTCTTCCTTAGCTACCAGCCTTGGCATCTATATCATAGGGTTAGTTGTGGGAAGCGAGATTCTGGCACGGAAGAACTTAAATCTATAGCGAGGGATCACAGTGGCCACAAGCAAAAAAGAACTAATTTTAACTCGGGCAACAGAACTTTTTCTGGCACAAGGCCCGAGCCAGGTAACTATGGATCACATTGCAAAACAGACTCCTGTCTCCAAAATGACCATCTATAAATACTTCAAAGACAAAGAAAGTTTAGTTGAAGCAGCCGTGCGAGGACTGATTGATAAATTTGCTCGTCAACTAGAGGAGCTGATTGAACAAGCTCCTACACCTGTGGTGGCTATAGAGCGGCTTTTCAGCTTCAAACCCGAGCCTGAGATCTCCGGGGAACTAATCTTAGATCTAACAGAACACTATCCTCAACTAGTTGCTGATTTGCTCTCAGGTTCTCAAAAATTCTTCTTTGGCAGCTTCCAGGAGCTAATCCACAGGGCCCAAAGGGAGGGAATCATCAGGCGCGAACTATCTCCTCATGTGATTGTGCTTTGCCTTTTGGCAATCAAAGAGTTTTTCGCAAAACCCGGGCGCTTCCACCAGCACAGCGAAATGCTGCTTTTAGGAGAGCAGGTAAGCACTATTTTCCTCCACGGGATTCTCCAAAATCCGGGGGACTTGCCAGAAGCAGCAGAGCGTGGTAAACTTTAGATAAGGCAAAATATAGAGGGGAGCTGGATTTTCCGGCTGAGAGGGTGCATGCACCGACCCTGAGACCTGATCTGGGTAATGCCAGCGGAGGAATTTTCATGTTTGAAAAATCGTTGACACTCAGTCAGCGATTTTCTTTTTTTGGAGGTGAAAAAAATGAAATCAGCTTTAGCAATCCAATGTCTACCTATTTTAGACGCTCCCCGGGAGGAGGTCTACAAAACCGTGGATGCGGCAATTGAGGTTATTATTGACTCAGGCCTTCCCTACCAGGTTGGACCCTTTGAAACCACAGTGGAAGGCGAGCTGTCCCAGCTTCTGGCTTTAGCCCAAAGGGCTCATGAGGCTGTACTGGCAACAGGCGTAAAAACCGTGATCACCTACATGAAGTTGGCTTCAGGTGAAGAGCTGGGGAGTAGTGATGAGAAAACTAAAAAATATCAATCCTAAGCTTTCCGCGGTAGGTGCGCTAGTGGTCCTAGTGCTCCTCTTAGAACTGGTAGTACGCCTCTTTGCAATTCCAGCCTGGCTCCTGCCTGCACCGTCGGAGGTGCTAGCTGTGCTTTGGCAAAGCCGAGCTGTACTGTGGCATCATAGCCAGCGGACAGTTGGGGAAGCTGCCCTAGGGCTGGGTCTGGCTGCAGCTTTGGGCATCGGCGTTGGCATTGCCACTGCCCAGTCTAAAGTGCTCAGACCTATTCTCTATCCCTTGCTTGTGATCTCTCAGACCATTCCCCTTTTGGTCTTGGCGCCTTTGCTTGCAGTCTGGTTGGGCTTTGGTCTAGCGCCGAAGCTAATTGTGGTGGTCCTGGCTTGTTTCTTCCCTGTGGCCTTAGATACAGTAGTGGGGTTGGAGGGAGCGGACAGGGAGATGATCAGACTCGTGGAGTCCATGGGCGCAGACAGAGGACAAGTCTTCTGGCTGGTGAAGCTGCCCCAAGCCTGGCCTGCCATCTTCGGCGGGCTGCGCGTTGCTGCCAGCTACTGCGTCACAGCAGCTGTGGTAGCAGAATGGATGGGCAGCGACAGGGGCCTTGGAATTTATCTGCTCAGCTCTGCCCACGCCTTTAAGACCGCTTCGGTCTTTGCTGGAATTAGCATTATTGTTCTAGCTTCCCTTTTCTTTTTTGCCCTGGTGGAGGCCACAGGTAAACTGGCCCCACCAAGAGAGGAATGATATCATGAAAAAAACAATTATTATCGTAGTCCTGGTTCTTGTGGCAGCATTGCTACTGTGGCCCAAACAGGAAAACCGTTCTGTACAGTTACTGCTGGATTGGACACCCAATACCAACCACACTGGCATCTATGTAGCTTTAGAGCAAGGCTGGTATGAAGAGGAAGGCATAGACCTTAAAATCATCACCCCTCAAAACACAACAGTGGAGGCAGTTGTAGGGGCTGGGAAAGTGGACTTTGGGATTAGCTTCCAGGAATATGTAACCTCCTCCAGACTCGAGGGCGTGCCAATTGTCTCTATCGCAGCTGTAATCCAACATAATACAGCAGCCTTTGTTTCCCTAAAAGACTCTGGGATCGAAACCCCCCGGAATTTTGTGGACAAACGCTACGGCGGCTGGGGACTCCCAATTGAACAGGCGATCCTAAAATCCATGATTAACTTCGATGGCGGCAAAGGAGAGCCCAGTTACGTGCAGGTTGGCAGTGGCGACCTACTCAGGATGCTAGGGAGAGACATGGATTTTGCTCAGATCTTCTACGGCTGGCAGGGAATCGAAGCCAAGCTGCGGAAGCTACCCTTAAATGTGATGGCCATGGCAGATTATTTCGAGGCAGTCCCAGACTACTATACACCTGTGATCATCACCTCTGAGGGGAAAATAGAAAAAGACCCCAAGCTTGTGAAAAAGTTCCTGGCTGCCACAGCTCGGGGATATAAATATGCTGAAGAAAATCCTGACCGTGCAGCGGAGATTTTAATTAAATACCTCCCCGATACCAACCCCAAGCTAATCCGGGAGAGCCAAAAGTGGCTCAGTCCCCGCTACCGTGACGATGCACCTCGCTGGGGTGAGCAAAAGGAAGCAGTCTGGGAGGATTTTGGAAACTGGCTCTATAAAAATCAGCTGATACCGGGCAAACTTGATGCCAAAGCCGCCTTCACCAATGCCTTTTTGCCTCGGGAGGACTAACAGTGGAACTCTGTGCCCAAAACATAACGCTCCACTTTCCTGAGCTCCAGGTTCTGGAAGACGTGAGCATCGGGGCCCAGGCCGGAGAGTTTGTGTCCCTAATCGGGCCCAGTGGCTGCGGTAAAAGCACCCTACTTGAGGTTTTAGCAGGACTGCTAAAACCTCAAAAGGGTAGCGTAGAATTTATCGGAGAGGGACCAAAAAAACCTGTGGCCTATATGCCCCAACGGGATCTCCTCTTTCCTTGGCGCACGCTGTTGGAAAACTTGCTTTTGGGACCCGAAATTATGGGTGAAGATCTAGCAGCAGCACAAAAGGAGGCCACAGGACTCCTCCCCCTCTTTGGTCTGGAGGGTTTTGAAGAATCCTTTCCCAGAGAGCTTTCAGGTGGTATGCGACAGCGGGCGGCCCTCTTGCGTACCATCCTTTGCCACAAGCCTATCTTGGCCCTAGATGAGCCCTTTGGCGCTTTAGATGCTATCACCAGACGCGAGATGCAACAATGGCTTCTGGGGGTCTGGGAGGAATTCCACCACACAATCGTCTTTGTCACCCATGACGTGGAGGAGGCCCTGATCCTCTCGGATCGAATCTATCTTTTAAGCCCGCGGCCAGCCCACATTAGCTTGGAGCTTGAGCTTGACCTGCCAAGGCCTAGGGTAGCTACAGACCCAAAGCTCGTAGCGCTAAAAGCCAAACTACTTTCTCACCTGGAGGCAAACCATGAGTAAACGTGCTGTGTTATTTGCTGGCGGCAATCTGTATAAGATGCCGAAAATTAAAGCTGGAGATCTAATTGTGGCTATAGATTCGGGGTTGGATCATTGCCGAAAGCACAATGTGCTCCCCAGTTTTGCCATAGGCGATTTCGATTCTGCATCGCCTGGGGCCTTAGCCTGGGCCAAAGCAAAGCAAATTCCCCTCCTCACCTATCCTGCAGCCAAAGATCAAACAGATACCCAGCTGGCTGTAGAACATGTCCTGTCATCTGGAGCCCTTGAGATCTTAATCTGGGGCGGAGTGGGCACACGCCTTGATCACTCTCTGGCCAATGTACAGCTCTTGCTTTTTATCGCCCAAAGGGGTGCCCAGGGGATAGTTAGCGACGGCCAGCAAGAAATCTACCTCCTGCAAGATCAGCTAACTTTGGAGCCCCAAGATGGGATGTGTTTTTCTATCCTCCCCCTGAGCCTGGAGCTAGAGGGGCTTTCTATCTCGGGGGCGCGTTACCCCCTACTTGGGGTGCACATTGACCTTGGTGACACCCGAACCATTAGCAATGAATTCTTAGAGGAACCTGTGGAACTTTCCCTGGAAAATGGGATCGCGCTGGTTTTTATCTATCCGGAGGCTTTATAGCAAAAGACACTTTTTCTCTAAAGTTTTCACCAAGCAGAAGCTAGGACAGTATATTAGATCAAAAGGGAGAAAACTCCCTCTGTTCCAGTAGGGGGAGGTGAGCTTTGTGGCCAACACCCGCGGTTTTGGACCTGGATTTGGTGGTTCTTGGTTCTTCATCATCATCCTGTTCCTATTCCTAATCCTTTTCTTCTAAATTATCTAGCTTCGCCCTGCTATTTTGGCAGGGCGTTTTTCTATCTCTTGCGCCCACAGGAGACGTGTGCTAAAATTAGACTAACAATTTCTACTATCCCTAGTATTTGAGGAGGCTATTTTTCATGGCTAAACTGCTCTTTCCAGATGGCAAGATCCAACAATTCCCATCTGGCACCACCATAGAGGAAGTAATCGCCCAGGCACTGCCTCGCTTCAAAAAACGCGCAGTAGCAGCACGCCTAGGGGAGGAGCTCGTTGATTTATCAAAAGCGCTCCCCCAAAGCGAGACCCCCATTCCCTTTGAACTGATCACAGTGGATTCACAAGAGGGGATAGAGATTCTCCGCCATACCACAGCCCACGTCTTAGCCCAAGCTGTGACGAGGCTCTTCCCTGGCGTGAAACTGGCCATCGGCCCCACAATTGAGCATGGCTTCTATTATGACTTCGATCTCCCCGAACCCTTTTCCCACGAGGATCTGGAGAAAATCCAGGCTCAAATGAAGCAGATCATAGCTGAAGATCTGCCTCTCTCCCGGGAGGAACTGAGTCGGGACGAGGCCATAGCTCTTTTTGAAAAGCAAGACGAGCCCTATAAGGTGGAGCTGATCCGGGATTTGGATGGGGAGACTGTAAGCCTTTATCGGCAGGGTGAATTTATGGATCTATGCCGGGGGCCACATTTGCCAAGAACTGGTATGATCCGAGCTTTCGCTTTGCAAAGCGTAGCTGGTGCTTATTGGCGAGGCGACTCCACCAGACCCATGCTGCAGCGGATCTACGGCACAGCTTTCCCCAAACAGAGCCAGCTTGACGATTACCTGAAAATGCTAGAGGAGGCTGCAAAGCGAGATCACCGCAAGCTAGGGCAGCAGCTAGATCTCTTCAGCATCCATGAGGAGGGGCCAGGCTTTCCTTTCTTCCACCCCAAAGGCATGATCTTAAAAAACCAATTGATCGATTTTTGGCGAGAGGAACATCAGAAAGCTGGCTATCAGGAGATCCAGACCCCCATCATCCTCAGCGAGGAGCTGTGGCATCGCTCAGGGCACTGGGATCATTATGCAGAAAATATGTATTTCACCCAAATTGATGAGAACAACTATGCTATCAAGCCTATGAACTGTCCAGGCGGGATTCTGATGTATAAGCGACAGCTCCATAGCTATCGGGATCTGCCAATCAGGATGGGAGAGCTGGGGCTGGTGCATCGCCATGAGCTCTCCGGAGCTCTCCACGGACTAATGCGGGTACGCTCCTTCACCCAGGACGATGCCCATATCTTTATGCTACCCGAGCAGATTGAAGAGGAGATCTCCGGGGTGATTGCCCTGGTGGATAAATTCTACAGCCTCTTTGGCTTCAGCTACCATGTGGAGCTGAGCACGAGGCCCGAGAACTCCATGGGCTCCGCCGAGATTTGGGATCAGGCAACATCTGCCCTGGAGGCTGCTTTGAAGAAGCTGGGCAAAGAGTTTGTAATCAATGAGGGGGATGGGGCTTTTTACGGGCCGAAGATCGACTTCCACCTTGAGGATTCCCTGGGCAGATCTTGGCAATGCGGTACCATTCAGCTGGATTTCATGCTGCCTGAGCGCTTCGCTCTCACGTATATAGGTCCAGATGGTGTCAAGCACAGGCCTGTGATGATCCACAGGGTGATCTATGGCAGCATCGAACGCTTTATTGCCATTTTAACTGAGCACTATGCAGGTGCGTTTCCTCTGTGGCTAGCTCCGGTGCAGGTAATGCTGCTGCCCTTATCTGAGAGGCAAGCAGACTATGCCAAAGAAGTTCGAGACCGACTAGCAGCTTTGGGTCTGAGGGTGGAGTTGGATGCTAGAGACGAAAAACTGGGCTACCGCATCAGGGAAGCCCAGCTTCAAAAAATACCCTATATGATTATTGTGGGACCTAAGGAGCTAGAGAGCAAAACTCTCAGTGTTCGCTCTCGGATTGCAGGAGACTTAGGCTCCATCTCAATTGCAGAACTAGGGGACAAGCTCCAAAAAGAGGTTGCAGAGAAACTATAGATCTCGGGAGGCAAGCTCCACAATTTGCCACTTGCCCTCCACTTTCCGCAGCACCAATTGGTCCTCTTTAGGGGTGGTTTTAAAACCACCCTCGCCAGGTAGTGTGAGCTTGTAGCGGGCTGTGTAGCGAGCCGCATCTCCACTCTTTCCGCCTTTAATCTCCAGACCCTGAACCTTGACTAAATCAGGTGCAGGGTCTTTTTGTTGTCCACCTTGCATCCGCATGCCCATGTTAACCTTCTCGATCACATGCAAGCGGCTAACCATATCAATATTCTGTTTACCCACTTTTTTATCAATGGTCTGCTCCATGACCATCACATCTAAATCGTCTAAGGATTGGTAATAGAGCTCAACTACCCCCCGAGGTGAGGTCTGCTCTGTAACCACAGGCTTAGTCTGTCCGCTGCGAAAAAGAGAGATCATAATTAAGACCACAGCAATTCCCCCAGCAAACCAGGCCCAGTTATGGCGCAAAAATCGCTTCCGTTGCCAGGCCCGTTCTGCCCGCTGGACCTTGGTATTTTGTCTGGCAAAAGCAGCTTCCTCCTGGCCGGTGGCCAAAGTTGTGCCCGCTGCCTCCACCTCCCGGGCTAACCCGAGGGCTGCGGCAGCTCCAGGTCTTTTAGTTTGATCCTTGGTCAGCAGACTAAGCATTAGCCCTGCAAGACCCGAGCCGATCTGGGGGTTATAATAGCGGGGATCGAAGGGTTCTCGGTCCATAATATTTTCAGCGATCAGCTTTGGCTGTTCATCTGTGAAGGGAAAAACACCACAGATGGCACGATACGCTACAATGCCCAGGCTCCAGATGTCGGAGCTTTGACTGTGCCCCTGTCCCCCAAATAATTCTGGCGCTAAGTATTCTTCAGCCTGGGGCAGGGGCCGATAGGCCGCCAGCCTCCTTTGTGGGCTACGATCTGTGAGGTAGATTTCTTTTTGGGGGGAGATAAAAATACTCTGAAGGCTAAGCCCCTCCAGACAAAGTCCTGCCTCATGTACGGATTGTAAAACATCAAAGGCTATAAGTAGCCAGTCCAAAAGCTCTTCTGGCGTT
>ENA-UOOE01001585-UOOE01001585.1-fermentation-metagenome-genome-assembly--contig:-NODE-1585-length-18854-cov-14.588755_pt1 | contig 18854 bp, 8 predicted proteins | sample MGYA00245776_ERZ724021 | MGnify/ENA primary metagenome ERZ724021 (study PRJEB28704, sample SAMN03018321) | fermentation metagenome | biome: anthropogenic terrestrial biome; feature: soil; material... | reverse complement strand
AGTGACCTAAAATTAAATGGTCTTTTGACCTAATTTTCGGTTGACAAATACAAATATAGTAACTTAATATTAATTATACAGTAAAATTAATATAGTATTTATAAGTGTGAACGAGTATATATAATATTTATTCATAAATATATATATAGATAATGGTTTAGGGAGGTGATAATATATGAATGAGGTTTTGAACTTCTATCTTGAAAACGGACTACAAGTACTTTTACATAAAATTCCTAATATAAAAATGATAGCTACTGGAATATGGATAAAACAAGGCAGCAAGAATGAAAACGATGAAATGAATGGAATTTCTCACTATACAGAACATATGGCATTTAATAGAAATAATAGTAATAACAAGGATATTGAGAGAAATTTCCAAAGTTTAAATGATTTTGGAGTTACTTATAATGCCACTACAACAAAGGAGTATACATACTATCATTTTAAAGGTTTAAAAGAGAGCCTTGATATTTGCTTAAAAACTATTAAATCTATTGTTGTTAATAATACTAAATTTGATAAGGAAATATTTCTTAATGAAAGAAAAGTAATTCTTCAAGAAGCTAGGTCATATTATGCATCTTTTAATCAAATTGTTGAATGTATTAATCAAGCAATTTATGGCAACTATTCAGTTGGAAGAAATATTTTAGGGTCTTTAGATAATATTAGCAATATAAAACTTGAAGATGTTGAAAAAATAGTTTCGAATACATACACACCAGAAAATGCTGTTCTAATTTTGATAGGGGATATTGATTATGATAAAAGTATAAAATTAATCGAGGATATATTTGAAGATTGGGAAGACACTCCAACGTTTAAGATTAATGAAAATATTATCGATACACCTGGCATTTATTACAAAAAAACTCCCAATACTTCCAACAGCGTTCTCTCGTTAGGTTTTAAAGTTAAGAATGGTAATATAGAAGATATTTTAATATCTGAAATGTTAATTAAAATTCTTGCAGATCCTATAATGAGCCAACGAATTACTCAAAAGATTCGACAAGAAAAGGGTATTGCGTACAATGTTGGAGGTTTTGTTACTGAATATGAAGATTTTTCAACCCTTGCAATCTCTGTGGTTTGTAAACATGAAGATGTTGAAGAAGCAACTGGTATTATTGTTGAAGAAATTAATCATTTGTTAGGAGAAGGTATTAATGATGAAGAATTTAATAGAGCCAAAATGTCTCTTATTACTGAAAAAAATCTCGATTTTAATGACCTAAGTAAAAAGTTGATATATTTTGGGAAATATGCTTCATATAATCAGCTGTATTTTTTAGAGAATACTATAAGGAAGATTAAGAAAATACAGTTGGATGATGTGGTTAAGAAAAGTAAAAATATTTTAAGGTATAATAATCTTGGACTAGCTATAATAGGTGATACTAATATGGATATAGTTATAGAAAATTTAGAAAAGATTAGTTAAATATAATTACTATAGGAGGGTAATTATGAGTATAGCTAATAAATCGTTACCAAATATAAATATTGTTGATAAGAACGTATTCAATGTTATACTTTCTATTTTTAATGATTACAAAAGCATAAATTCTATATGTAATGAAACAAATATCTCCAAATTCAAAGTTCAACAAATATTGAATTCACTTGATGAAAACGGTCTCATAATTGTTGAATCTGATATTGACTCAAATAATATGATAAAGAAAACGTATAAATTACAAGAGAATTTAGACTTCATTGATAATGGAAAGTTTAGCGATACTATTGAAATGATAAAATATTTTTCTGATGTTATTAAAGAATTAATAAATAATATATATTCGGATGAATTTGGGACTGCACATAATATAATTATTAAATGTAATAAAGACACAGTATATAGCTTTCTTGAAGAATATAATAAGCTATTGAAGAAATTTGAGAGTATAGAAGATTCAAACTCAGAAGACTCATATGCTTTTGTATCTGCAATTGGGAAATTTAAAAAAATTTAAACCGTTTTGAAACTTTGATACAAACTTTAACGGTGTTAGTTATGTTAATAATGGTCTCTGATATAATAGCAGAGGAGGTGAAAATATGACTAAAAAGAGGAAAGATGTATTTATAAAAGAAAATGATCTTAATGTTAGCAATGGTAAAATAATTATTGATAATGAAGAATTAGCAAATGCCATTGAATCTGAGGAATTTTTAATTGATGGAGAAGAAACTAAAGACGGTATCAAGATTAGTATTGAAATAACGTAGTTTTTTCAATAGTATCTAACGTCTAAATTTTAGTATATGTAAATTTATGTAGATAAATATGATCCTTTATACAGAGACCGTTATTTTTTTAAGGGGGTAAAGGGATTCAGATGGATATGTTGTTAGTTAATAATTTAAATATTGGGAACGCCGATTACCGCGAATTTCCGAATATTGGCTTACTAAATTTAGCAAGCATTTTATACAGAAACGATATTGCAGTGGATATATATGATTTTTCTTATGAAAAGTACGTTAATAACAAGAAGTTTTCAAATGTACATGATGAAATCCTTGAACAAATAGTTGATGATATCATTGATATAAGCCCAACAGTTTTAGGTTTTACGGCTATGAATGATAACTACCCCTTTGTTATTGATTTATCTAATAGAATTAAAGATAGAATTAAAAATGACAAATTAGATGATATTTATATTATTTTAGGAGGGCCACAAGCCTCATTATCTGCTGAAGATACCATGAAAAGTTTTTTATGTATTGATATGATAATGATTGGAGAAGGAGAAGGAAATATTTTAGCTGTTGTGAAATCAATTTTGAATAATTCATTAGATGAATTGAAGTCTGTTCCTAATTTAGCATATAGAAATAAAGGTAAAATTTTATTTACCGATAGAGATACATCTATGGTAGATGTTAATTCAATTCAACTTATTGAACCCATATTTTTAGATAAATTTATTGTCAAGGAGAAAATAGTGTCTTATCCAATAGATGTGGGGAGAGGCTGTCCTTTTTCCTGTAGTTTTTGTTGCACTAGCAAGTTTTGGAATCGCAAATTTAGATTAAAAACTAATAATAACATAATTAAAGAAATATTATATATTAAAAATAATTATAATATTAATACGTTCACATTCGAACATGATTTATTTACTGTTAATAGGGATTTAGTGATTGATTTTTGTAAAAAACTAAAGGAAAGTAATATTGATATTGAATGGAGTTGTTCTGCAAGAATAGATACTATCGATGAAGAACTAATTGATATAATGCTTGATGTTGGTTGCAAGGCTATTTATATTGGTATTGAAACGGGTTCTCAACGTATGCAGAAAATAATTAATAAAAACATCAATATAAATGATGCATTAACAAAAATCAAGATGTTAAGTACAAAAGATGTTAAGATAACTATGTCCTTCATGTACGGTTTTAAAGAAGAGACACTCGAAGACCTACATCTTACACTGTATTTTATTAATGAGATGATAAAATTAAAAATTAGTAATATACAGTTGCATAGATTTACACCTTTTCCAAGTACTACAGAATTAGATTTGGTTATAAATGATTTATACTTTGATAAAAATAGAATTAATGGTTTTTTTTATGATAAAAAATTTATAAAAAAATATGAATCTCTTATTTCCAATAATATTAATTGTTTTACAAATTTTTGTGAATTTAATACTCCGGTTAGAGAAAATACTGATTATCTCTCTGAGTTTGTATATTCATTAGTATTTTTATATAGGTTTTTTAACTACGTTTATTATTATTTAATAAGAGAATTTGAAAACAAATACATTTATGATATTTATGATTATTATAAAAGTGATTTAATTAATATTATTAATAATGTTGATATTGACTCGACATATAAAAATTTAAAAGATGAATTTTTTCAAGTAGTTCTTAAATTTATTGAAATTATTTCTTATTCTTTGGCAAGTCATACAAATAACAAAAATATTATATTTATGTTTCATCTAGGTAAGGAAGCATTTATGCTGAATTTTGATAAGTATAAAACTCAAGTTATAGTTGAATATCCAGTTGATGTTATTTCGCTACAAAATACAAAAACTAAGTCTGTTGAGTATAAAACTACAAAAGTATGTATTAGTAAAAAGCCAAACAATAAAGTCAGTGTAAAAAAGATATAATAAATATTTTATTAAGGGGGTTCCAATGATTAATTATTTAAGAAAAAACAAATTACTTCTATTTATCTATGGGATATTTTCCCTTGTGACCTATGCTTTTCTAACTTTAATATTTACTTCATATTCTTGGATAACAGATATTGCATTAAATAATGATCTTGCTCAAGGAAAAGTTGTTACCATTCAAGTTATGTTAATGCTTTTAGGGATGTTAATTTTTGTAATCATTATGTTTTTTATTGAAAGATATATTCTTTATAGAGTTTCAAAATCCTTAAGGGGAGATATGGTAAACAAATTACTTGATTTAAACTATAATAGTTTCTATGAGAAGGATAATGTATACTATTCTTCCATGATTGTAAATGATGTTGATATTCTAGAAAATGAATACTATATGAGTTTAGTCGATATCATTGGAGAAGTAATTCAAATTTTGGTTATGATATTTTTTATTGCAAAAATTGATTTAAAGTATGTATTTATTATTTTGCTATTGACCATACCTTCTCTAATACAACCTTCTTTACTTAAGAAAAAAATTGGTATAGCTGGGCTTAATAGTTCAAAGGCAATGACTCGATACAATGATAAAACTAATGAATATATCTATGGTATGGAAGAAATCACAACAAGCAATAAACATACTATATTTCAAGAAAAATTTAAAGATGATGTTTTTAAATTGGAGGATACCAGATATAATGAAAAATTCCTAGGTGCAATAAACTTTGTTTTGGCAGCTGTTGTAATTTATTTTTTAAAAGTTGGAGCTTTGATAGTCTTTGTAAATGATGTTGTAGCTAAATTAATAGAAGTTTCTGCAGCTACAGCCTTGTTTGGATATGCAAATAATATAGGTAACCCTGTATCATCCATACTGGACTATTATGAAAAAATCAATGCAAGTAAAAATGTTAAAGAAAAAGTAGATACTTTTTTAAATGAGGGAAATGATTTTGAAGATTCATTAGACGATATTGATGATATTGAAAGAATAGATGTTAAAAATCTAAGTTTTTCCTATAATGATACACAAGTTTTAAAAAATATTAATTTTACATTTAATAAAGGATATAAATATGCAATTTTTGGTGGCAGCGGCAGCGGTAAGAGTACATTGATAAAACTTATTATGGGTTTTTATAAAACTTATGACGGTCAGATATTTTTTAATGATATGGAGCTGAAAACAATTAAAAACAGCTCACTTTGGAAACAAATGGCATATATTCAACAGAAAGTGTTCATAATGAGTGGAACCTTAAAGGATAATATAACTTTATTCTCAAATAAATATACAGATGATGAGATAAATAAAGCCGTTAAATTTTCAGGACTTGATGGATTAATAAAAAGCCTACCTAATGGTATCGATACATATATAGAGGAAGGCGGAAAGAATTTTTCAGGAGGAGAAAAGCAGAGAATTTCATTGGCTAGGGCGTTACTATCAGATAAATCTATTTTCTTATTAGATGAAAGCTTTTCTGCACTTGATAATAAAAATTCTATGGAAATTGAAAAGAATATTTTGGACATTGATAAGACTATAATAATGATTAGCCATAGACCTAACGATAATCTATATAAATATGATGATATTATAGTTTTTAAAGATGGAGAAATAGCGGAACACGGTTTATATGATGAATTGCTTAAGAAAGACACATATTTTTACAATCTAATCCAAGATAGCAAGGGAGGGGAAAACGATGAAGAAAAGAAACAATGTAGTTCTGAAAGCACTTTTTCATAGTCCCTTAAAGATACTTGGACTTACGATATTATACATATTTACGGCAATTTTTGTAAACATTTTAAGCAAGGATTTAGGAACTGCATTTGATATTGGAATCAGCGGATCAACTAATGATTTTAAAGATTATGCTATTAAAATAACTCTAACTCTTGCACTTTTATTGGCATTTCAATTTTTAGCCAATGTATTTGAGCAAAAATATTATTTTGAAACTTTAAAGAGAACTAGGCTTGGTATCTTTAATGAAATAGGTAAGAAACCATTATATAAATTTATTGAAAAGGATTGTGGAGAATATAGCTCTTCACTTATTAATGATGTAAAATTATTAGAAGAACAATTTTTTAACCCCGTAAGGCTTACCTATAATCATGTGATTAAGCTGATAATAGCTATAGTGTTTGTAATACAAATTAATGTGGGAATCACTATATTTATAATTATTGCTAGTTTCATCCCTGTATTAATACCAAACCTTTTTACAAAAAAGCTATCAGAAAAATTTTCAAACTATAGTGTCGGTATATCTAATTACACTATGAATCTAAATGAACTATTAGAAGGTTATGATGTAATAAAAACTTATAATGCAGAGGATTCTATAAAGTTTAGACATAATGAAATCAATGAAGCAGCTTTGACTACAAAAAGAAATGCATATAATTTTTTGGGGATTGTATCCAATATTGCAGCCATAACTTCGATTTTTGTAATGATGGGAGCATTATTAATCGGCATGTTTTTATCTATTCACGGTATTCTAACAGTAGGTGAAGTTTTTGCTATAACTTTTATATCCAGTAATATTACAGCTCCTCTCAGTACAATTAGTAGCAATTTTTCAAATATTAAAGGCAGTAAAAAAATCATTCAAAAATTCAATAACGAAGAATATAAGAAAGATGAATTAGTAGAACTGAACAATATTAATAAAGGTATAGAATTTAAAAATTACTTTTTAACTATCAATAAACCAATTTTAAAAAATGTTAACTATACTTTTGAAATTGGTAAAAAATATGCTATAGTAGGTGGGAGCGGGAGCGGTAAAAGCTCGTTAGTGAAGAGTATATTGGGATATTATTACGACTATTCCGGGGATATCTTTGTAGATGGGTTAGAATTGAGAACTATAAATATAAATAGTGTATATGACAATATTTCATATGTTCCACAAAGTGTATCCTTTTTCCAAGGAACAATTAGAGATAATTTAAGTTATTTTAAATCAAATACAAAATTGAAACTAACAGAAGTATTAGAATTTGCAAATATATACAAGAAAATACAGAGCCTACCTAATAAATTAGATACTGAAATAGATAGAACTGTTTCAGAACTTTCTGGGGGTGAAAAACAAAGGATTGGTATTGCCAGATCCGTAGTAGAGGGTAAACAAATTTTTATTTTAGATGAAGCCACATCTGCGTTAGATGGTAAAAATTATAATATAGTTGAAAATAATATTTTAGAAAAAGATATAACATTAATTACAGTTACCCATAGACTAGATAAAAATATTTTAGAAAAATATGATGATATTATTGTTTTAGAAAATGGAGAAATAGTTGAAAATGGAAGATTTGAAGATCTCATAGATAAGAAAAGCCATTTTTATCAATTATATTTTGGAAACTGATGTGTTTAAATAATGGGAAATATTCTTGTTCAGCAGAGCCGCCAGTGCGGTACGGTGAGAGCCACCTATATTATGATGGATAATTCAAAAAATAGTTTTGATTTAGAACCTTGGTATATTCCAAGGTTTTTTCTTTTTCATGAATAGATTTTTGCTTTCTATCAAAGAATATTTCTTATATGAATAAGATGGGAGTGATAAAAATTAAAGCAGTAATAATGTCCGGAGGAAAAGGAACTCGGCTCAGACCTCTTACATGTCAGATTCCAAAACCTATGGTTCCTATATTTAATAAACCCGTTATGGAATATATAATTAAACTTTTGAAAAGTCACAATATTTATGATATAGCTGTGACTCTTCATTATTTACCCAACGAAATAACGGAATATTTCAACGAAGGAGAAAAATATGGGGTTCATATGAGTTATTTTATAGAAGATGTCCCTCTCGGAACTGGAGGAAGTGTAAAAAATGCTAAAGGATTTTTAGACAGCACGTTTTTAGTAATAAGTGGAGATGCCTTTACAAATATTGATATAACCAAGGCCGTAAAATTCCATAAGGAAAATAATTCAAAAGCTACTTTAATTTTAAAAAAAGAGCCCATACCTTTAGAATATGGTGTAGTAATTACCGGCGAAGATGGGAGGATAAAGAAGTTTTTAGAAAAACCCGGTTGGGGAGAAGTATTCAGCGATACTATCAATACGGGAATATATATTCTTGAACCGGAAGTAATGAATTATTATAAGGCCGGAGAAAATTTTGATTTCGGCAAGGATTTGTTTCCTCGTTTGCTTAAAGATGGTATTCCAATGTATGGATATATAACTTCAGATTATTGGTGTGATGTCGGAGATTTACATTCTTATATGAATACTCACGTTGATTTTTTGGAGAAAAAAGTTTTTCCTGTAGAGGATGCCGAAGAAGTAAAAAAAGGCATATGGATAGGCAGGGGAACAATAGTTGAAGAAGGCGCTCAACTGTTTCCTCCTGTTTATATAGGAAAAAATACTATAGTAAAGAAGGATTCAAAGATTTATGGTTGTACCGTAATAGGGGATAATTGCTACTTAGGCGAAAATACATCTGTTAAGAAGAGTATCCTATGGAAGAATGTCCATATATGTAACAATGCCGAGATAAGAAAATCGGTCTTGTGTGATGGTGTGAGGATATCCGATAGAGTAAGGATATTTGAAAATTCGGTAATAGGCACTTCATCCATAATTAAGGATAACGCTGTTATAAAATCTAATGTTAAAGTATGGCCTGAAAAAAGAGTTGAAAGGGATATGGTTGTTAAAAATGATTTGATCTGGGGTACCGGTGTTTCTAAAAATATATTTGGGAAAAGAGGCGTATCCGGAATATTTAATCAGGATATAACAACGGAGTTTTCGTCAAAATTGGGAGGAGCATTTGCTTCATTATATCAAGGAAAAAGTTTATTTGTCATAGCTTCCGATGAGAAAGATTCATCTCAAATCATAAAAAATGCATTAAATTCGGGAGTAGTTTCCGCGGGAGGAAGAATGGTGGATATTCGTGTAGGAACTGTTCCCATGGTAAGATATGCTGTCAATTACCTTAAAGGAGACGGAGGTATTTTTGTAAGCTGCGGAGATTCAAATTCAGACACAATATCAATAGAGTTTTTTGATGATAAAGGGAAAAATATTGACAGAACTCAAGAAAGAAAAATTGAAAATGAATTTTCTATCGGAGATTTTAATAGAACAAATGGGGGCAAAATAAAGGATATAATTGAAATTTCAAATTTTTCGTCTCTTTATCTAAAATACGGAGAGGAGATTCTTGATCATATTTCATCAATAAAGGAGAAAAGGCCTAAAATCGTTATAGGCTCAAAATCAAAATATATTATTGGTCTGGCAGAGAAATATTTAAAGAATATAGGCTGTAATACTGTTTCCATATTAGAAGAAGAATTAAAGGAGATAAAAGAAAAAATTATATCTGTAAAGGGAGATATGGGTATAATAGTTTTCCAGAATGGGGAAAATATTATTTTAATTGACCACGAAGGAAATTTTATAAAAGACGAAAAATATAATTTCCTTACTTTTTTGATAGGATTGGAAACTAAGAAGATTAAAAACATAGTCATTCCTTATAATTTTCCAAGGACAGCTGTTTCATTGGCGGAAAATTACGGAGGAAGTATATCTATAACAAAAACGAATGTGTCTGAGATAATGAAGGAAATGGAAAAAGATGATTCGCATTTCCAATATATATTAAGTTTTGATGCTCTATTTGCTGCAGGGAAAATAATAGATTATGTATCCTATAAAAATATAAAGTTGAAAGATATTGCCTCAGAGATACCGGATTTTCATTTTATAAAGAAAGAAATACCATGCAAGTGGGAAGATAAAGGGAAGATTGTAAGACTTTTGTCGGAAGATAAAAAGCAGCAACTGGAGATGTTTGAAGGAGTAAGGTTTTTAGATAAAAACGGTTGGGCATTAATACTTCCTGATATTGAGAAACCTACTTTTAATTTATATGCTGAAGGTAGTACCGAAGAATTTGCAGAAGAAATATCGGATTTCTACTATGAAAAAATTAAAAGACTTTTGGAAGACAAAAGATAATATTTTGTTTGGGAGGAAGAAATATTCATGTGGCAGCTTTTTTTCATGTATTTTGCTACTTTGTTATTGCTTATCATATACATTGTTATTTATTTAAGAAAGGATAACAAAGAATATATTGAAGTGGCAGATGTATTGTTAAATAATGAAGAACTTTTTAAACATGCGAGGGAAATCGGAAGAATAGATGTAGGGGAAAAGAGTATGGATGTTAAATATTGTCTGCTCAATAGATTAGATAGAAATTTTGAAGATATTGAGGACATATATTTAAATCTGAATGAAGAGTTTAATAAAAAAAGAGAATTGCCAAAAGCCTCCGAATGGCTTTTGGACAATTTCTATATTGTTGAACTTCAATATAAAATGGTCAGACAAAATCTTGAAAGAGAAAAAAAATTCAAACTCAGAACTTTGACTGCAGGGCCTCTTAAGGGCTATCCAAGAGTGTACAGGGTAGCCTTAGAGCTGATATCCCATTCTGAAGGAATAATTACAGAGGAAAACATTATTAAATTCATAAATTTTTATCAAAGAGAAACCATTCTTTCCATAAAGGAAATATCAGCTTTATCTCTTATGTTTACTCTTGCCCTTATGGAATATGTAAGAAATATTTCAATAAAAACAGACGAAACTCAAAGAGTGTGGAAGGAAGCAGAAGAAGTACCATTAAGTGATATAGATGAAATTGAAAAGTATATAGATAAGTATGGAAAGGTAAATACCTCCTTTATTGAACATCTTCTTAAAAGAGTGAAAAAAGAAAAAGAAGATGGAAATTTGTATGCAAATTTGTTGGAGAAGAAGATTACTTATCTGGGGACAGATATAAAAACAGTATTGGAGAAAGAATATAAAAAACAAGGCCATATGAAAATATCCATAGGGAATGGAATAACAAGTATGAAATCCATATCGAACTTGGATTGGAATTACATATTTGAATCATTATGCGTCGTAGAAAAAATATTAAAGGAAGACCCTATGGAAGTATATCAAAATATGGATAAAGAATCCAAAAATTATTATAGATATCAGGTAGAAAAATTAGCCGAAAAATTAAATACTCAGGAGACTTTTATAGCAAGAAAAGCTATAGAATTGGCGAAAGAAGAAAATGACAAGAAAAATATGGGCAGAGAAAGTCACGTTGGATATTATATACTTGATAAGGGAAGAAAAAAAATATTTGAAAGTTTAGGATATACAGGGAAATCATCACTTATGTATTTGAACAATTCATTTCTTTATATAATTCCGATTGTATTATTATCTCTGCTTATGAGTGGTATATTGGCGAGATATGGTTTTTTAAGAAATGGAACGAGTATGGGAGTAGTTATATTTTTAACTGTATTTATTCCCTTTATGACTATTTCAACTGCAGTTGTTAATGAAATATATTCCAAAGTATACAAACCGAAACTTCTTCCTAAAATTGAATTTAAAGAAGGGATACCTGAAAAATGTAAAACATTCTTGGTTATTCCAACTCTTATTACCAATAAGAAACGGGTTAAAGAGCTTGCGGAAAATCTTGAAACCCATTATCTGTCTAATAAAGAGAAAAATATTTATTTTGGGATAATAGGAGATTTTGCGGATTCTGAAAAAGAAGAGATGGAAGATGATCACGAGATAACAGAAGAAGGACTAAAATGGATTAATAAACTTAACGAAAAATATGCCGGAGATGAAAATATATTTTATTATTTTCACAGAAGAAGGGTTTATTCAAAAACTGAAGGAAAATGGACAGGATGGGAAAGAAAAAGAGGAGCTTTAGTAGAATTTAATAACCTTATTTCAGGAGAAAAAGACACTACATTTTATGTTATTTCCGGTAATGTAGAAAATTTAACGGAAAAAATCAAATATGTTATTACTTTAGATGCTGATACTAAAATCCCCATTGGAGGCGTTAATAAGTTAGTAGGGACTATAAGTCATCCCTTAAATTCCCCCGAAGTTTATAAATATAGAGATATCGTTCGTGAAGGATTCGGAATTATTCAACCGAGAATAACGGTAAATATGGAAAGTGCAAACAAGTCATTGTTTACAAGGATTTATGCAGGCCATGGAGGAATAGATCCTTATACAACATCCGTATCCAACGTATATCAGGATGTTTTTGGAGAAGGAATATTTACAGGTAAGGGAATATATGACATCAATGCATTTCAGCAAGGTTTGAAGGATAAGATACCGGAAAACAGCATTTTAAGCCATGATTTAATAGAAGGAATTTATTTGAGAGCAGGCCTTGCTTCAGATATAGAATTGGTAGACGAATATCCATGGAAATATAATTCGTATATAATGAGGCAACATAGATGGGTAAGAGGAGATTGGCAGCTAATAAAATTTTTGTTTTCTCGGGATAGGTCAATAAACGCTATTTCCCGATGGAAGATATGGGATAATATGAGAAGAAGTATTTCTCCCATTGCCACTATGCTGACTTTGATATTGGGAATTATAATTTTCCCGGGGAATAAATACATATGGATAGGAATAAGTCTGATTTCTTTATTTATGCCCTTTATAATCGGATTTATAGAATCCATATTATATAGAAATTTCAGGATAAGTATGATCAAAATTAACGGAAATATAATTACAGGCTGGAAAGGGCTGATATACCAAGGAACACTTTCATTCATGTTTTTACCTTATGAAAGTTATATGATGGCTGATGCCATAATAAGAACTTTGTGCAGAGTTTTTATTACAAAGAAAAACTTAATCCAATGGACCACAGCTTTTGATGTAGAAAAAGAACTTACCAATGATATAAAAAGCTATTTTGAGTTGATGAATAAAGGTGTATTAATTAGCGTATTGACTTTAGCGTTGGTTTATATATTAAATCCCCATAATATATGGATAGGATTGATAATAAGCTTTTTGTGGTTTATTTCTCCCATAGCGGCTTTTAAAATAAGCAATGAAGATAAAGATGAAAAAAAGATGATATCAGAAAAGGATTTAAGAACCTTGAGGAGAATATCTCGAAAAACTTGGAATTATTATGAAGAATTTACAAATGAAGAAAACAATTTTATTCCGCCGGATAATTTTCAGGAATATCCATATAACGGATTGGCTTACAGAACCTCTCCGACCAATATAGGATTTTATCTTTTAGCGGTACTTTCGGCAAGGGATTTTGGATATATAAGTACTAAACGTATGATCGATTTGATAGAAAAAACTATTTATACTATTAACAAAATGGATAAGTGGGAAGGCCATTTATATAATTGGTACGGAACTTTGGATTTAAAACCCTTAAGACCTTATTTTATTTCGACCGTAGACAGCGGAAATTTTGTAGCTTATTTGATAGTGCTGAAAGAGGGAATTAAGGAATATTTAAACAGACCGTTTTTTGAAGGAAGTATTATTGACGGCTTTATTGATACGGGGGTTTTAATTGAGGATAATGAAGTAAGAAATTTGATTTTGAATGAATTTAACTCCGTGTCTAAGATAAGGGAAAAGGAATTAACCGATATAGAAAATAAATTTATTGTTTGTAAAGATAATAATGAAAATAAAAAAGATAAGTGGTTAGAAAATTCTATAGGATTTATCAAAGATCTAAAAGCTGAATATACCGAATTTTTTTCTGACAGCAATATAGAAGATACATTTGAGTTAAAACCTGCAGAATTAGTTAAATATTATGAAGAACTGATTAATGAAGAGGAAGCAGAAAGTGATTCATATAAAGACCTTTTTAGATTGAAATGTAATGCTGAGGATTTTATAGAAAGATGTAAGAATCTGATAGACAATATTGAACATTTAATATCCGAAACAAAATTCAAACCTTTATACGATAACAAAAAATGTTTATTTTCCGTTGGATATAATGTTGAGGATAAAAAGATTGTAAATTCCTATTACGATTTATTGGCTTCTGAAGCAAGAACGGCCAGCTATATATCTTTATCGAGAGGAGAAGTACCCGCGGACCATTGGTTTAAACTGGGGAGACCTTTGGTCGTGAAAAAAGGGTTCAGAAGTTTAGCATCTTGGGCAGGAACCATGTTTGAATATTTGATGCCTGCTTTGACAATAAAGAGTTACAAAAATACGCTTTTGGATGAAACCTATAAAACTTCGGTTAAAATTCATATAGACTATGGAACGGATAAAAAGATACCTTGGGGAATATCCGAGTCGTGTTTCTTTGCCTTTGATTCCAATTTGAACTACCAATATAAAGCCTTTGGAGTTCCATTTTTGGGATTTAAAAGAGGACTAAAGGACGATACCGTAGTATCCCCTTATTCTACTATTCTGTCTTTGAACATAAACTATGAGGCTGCGTTAGAGAATATAAGAAAATTAATAGAGGAAAACTTGGAAGGAGAATACGGATTTTTTGAATCCATAGATTATACTTACAGCAGACTTCCTATGAATATGGATAAAGCTGTAGTTAAAAGTTATATGACCCATCATCAGGGAATGATATTCGTATCCATAGACAATTTTTTGAAGGATAATTCCATGGTTAAGAGATTTCACCGAGATCCGGAGATGAAATGCGGAGAGCTGTTTCTTCAGGAAAAAATACCTTTAAGAGCTATTGTGGCAAAGGAAACCGAAAATCTTATTCGTACAGAAGAAAAAGCCAAGAAAAATGAGATGAATATTATAAGAAGGTATGATGAAAGAAGTCTTTCCTATACCAAATGCCATGTATTGTCATCGGGAGACTATTCTTTGATGATTACGAACAGAGGAAGCGGATTTTCAAAAAAAGGCGATATATATATAAACAGATGGAGAGAAGATTTTTTAACTAAAAGTTACGGGAATTTTGTATATATTTCCGACCTGAAAAGGAATAAATTCTGGTCTAATACCTATGAGCCGACTAATGTAATTCCCGAAAAGTATAAGGTGGAATTTTCAAATCATAAGGTTGATTTTTATAGGTTGGACGGGGATATTGAAACCAAAACGGAAATAGTTCTTCTTCCTGAAGAAGAAGGAGAAGTCAGGAAAATTACTATAAAGAATATCGGCAATGAAGATACATTAATAGAAATAACAAGCTATTTGGAATTAGTCGGGGATAAGATAGAAAATGATACTACCCATTCGGTTTTTAACAATTTATTTATAAAAACCGAGATATGTGAAGAAATCCATATGCTTCTCGGAGAGAGAAGAAAGAGAAATAAAAATGAAGAAAAAGTATGGGTATACCATATGGGAAAGATATACGAAAATGCGGAAGAAAATTTTCAATATGAGACCAACAGGCTGAATTTTGTTGGCAGAGGAAAAAATTTGAGATATCCCAATGCTTTATCTAAGGGACTCACGAATACGGCCGGAGTTGTATTGGATCCCATTATGAGTATAGGAAAAAGGGTTAAGATAAAAGGAAAGGAAAGTATAACAATTTATTTTTTAACCGGAATTACCGATACAAAAGAAAATGCCGTAAATATCGGCAAAAAATATTCGGACCAAGGACAAATGGAAAGGTCGCTGGAATTAGCTTATACGAGAAGTCAGACGGAAATAGGATATTTAAACTTGAAATCCAATGAAATTAGGCTGTATCAGGATATTCTGAATGATATTTTACTGCTGGAAGGCAACAGTAAAAGAAGATATGATGAAATAATAAGGAAAAATGAAAAAGGGCAGAACGGATTATGGGCTTACGGAATTTCAGGGGATCTTCCCTTGGTATTGGTAGTTATCAAAAATGTAGACGGAATTGATAACTTAAAAACTATTTTAAGAGCTCATGAGTATTGGACATTTAAAGGTATAAAAATTGATTTGCTGATTTTAATTGAAGATGGAAACTCATATTATCAACCTTTGTTAGATAATGTGAGAGATATGGTCTACGAATATAGAGGAAATTTTGTAGAAATACAAGGAGGAATATTTATACAAAATGGCAATGACATACCTCTGCAGGATAAAGGGCTTTTTTATAAATGGGCAAATATTGTGATAGATTCATCTGTAGGATATATAAAGGAAAATTACAAAAAGGTTGGCATACCTTATAAAAAATATAATAAAGACCCGATAAAGTATGATTCTTCGGATAAAAATTTAGAATTAAGATTTTTCAATGGTTATGGAGGCTTCTCTCAAGACGGAAGGGAATATATTATCAAATTAAATAAGGATATCAATACTCCGTTACCTTGGATAAATGTTATTTCCAACGACAAATTCGGATTTATAGTAAGCGAAAGGGGAAGCAGTTTTACTTGGGCTGATAACAGCAGAGAAAATAAACTTACACCTTGGTACAATGATTTAGCAGAAGATCCGTCGGGGGAGATCATATATATAAGGGATGAAGAAACAGGGCATATATGGAATATAACTCCTGGGCCTATAAGAGAAAATGAGGATTATATTATCTCCCACGGAATGGGATATACAAATTTTTATCATGACAGCAATGGAATGGAGCAGAATTTGACTATGTTTGTTTCCATGGAAGACAATATAAAAATTAATTATATAAAGATTAAAAACAATTCTCCTTTTGAAAGGAAATTATCCTTGGCATATTTCGCAAGACCTGTTTTAGGGGTTGAAGACGGCAAAGAAAGGAAGCACGTTGAAACATATATGGATGAAAAAAAAGAGATATTTTATGCACTAAACAGTACTAATAGTGAATTTAGAGGAAGTACCCTATATATGGGTTCATCGGAGAAGATCAAAAGCTACACGGGAGATAGAAAAGAATTTCTTGGTTCAGGTTCCTTCGAAAATCCGGAAGGAATGAAAAGAGACAGCTTTTCTAATATGGCAGGAATAGGCATGGACCCTTGCTGTGTAATAAATATTGATTTAACTGTTCCCTCGGGAAAAGAAAAGGAATTGGTTTTTTTAATTGGTGAAAGTAAGGGAGTCAAGAGCGGAAGAGAGACGATAAGCAAATATAAAGACATTGGATACTCTAAAATGATGCTGGAGAAAGCCAAATATTTTTGGACGGATTTGTTAACTAAAATTCAGATAGAAACTCCCGATGAATCCATGAATCTACTTATGAATAATTTTCTTCTGTATCAGACCATTGCTTGCAGGTTATGGGCAAGGGCAGGATTTTATCAGGTTGGAGGTGCCTACGGAGCGAGAGATCAAATTCAGGACAGTATGAACTGCATATATGTGTTTCCTGAGTTAACAAGAAAACAAATTATATTAAATTGCCGTCACCAATTTTTGGAAGGGGATATACAACACTGGTGGCATCCGGATCCCTATTCTGACGTCCACAAGGGAATAAGGTCAAAATGTTCAGATGATCTTTTATGGCTTCCTTATGTATTAGCCGAATATGTCAAGATTACGGAAGATTATGAGATTTTAAATGAGAAAGTTTATTTTATAGAAAGTATGCCGTTAAATGAAGAAGAATATGAAAGATATGAGATACCTGATATTTCAAATGTAGAAGAGAACGTCTATGAGCATTGTGTAAAAGCAATAGAGAAATCCCTTGTCTTCGGAGAAAGAGGATTACCTCTTATGGGTTCGGGAGACTGGAATGACGGTATGAACAGAGTAGGATTTAAAGGAAAGGGCGAAAGCGTATGGCTTGGATGGTTCCTTATATCGGTACTTGAGAAATTTATTCCTATATGTGAAAAAATGAATGATAAGGAGAAAGTCAGCCGGTACAAAGGAGTTATTAATGATATTAAATATTCCATTGAAAAAAATTGCTGGGATGGAGATTGGTATTTAAGAGCTTTCTTTGATGACGGGACTCCCATAGGGTCAAAAGAAAGCAGTGAGTGTATAATAGATTCTATCTCTCAATCTTGGGCAGTAATATCGGGAATGGGAGATTGGGACAGAATTGAAAAATCCCTAAATTCATTAGAAAAATATTTAATTAATGAAGATAAGGGTATGATACTTTTGTTTACTCCTCCTTTTGATAATATATCCGAAGACCCCGGTTATATAAAGAGTTATGTTCCCGGAGTGAGAGAAAACGGAGGACAATATACTCACGGGGCAATATGGGTAATAAGTGCCTTTGCCAAAACCGGAAAGGGAGACAGAACTTATGAGCTTTTTCACATGATTAACCCTATCAACCACTCAAGGAGTGCCATAGAATGTTCCAATTATAAAGTTGAACCTTATGTTATGGCAGCAGATGTCTATAACGTTAATCCTCATGTAGGAAGAGGCGGATGGACGTGGTATACGGGATCGGCAGGGTGGATGTACAAAGTTGGCCTTGAAGATATATTGGGATTTAAAAAGGAAGGAAACAGATTGTATATAAATCCATGTATACCGAGGAAATGGGATAAATATACTATTAAGTACAGATATAAAAATACCCGTTATAATATATTGATTAAAAATCCGTATAAAGTCAACAGAGGGGTTAATTATATAATGATTGACGGGAATAAAATTGCCGAAAAGTATATTTTATTGCAAAATGACGGAGGGGAACATCTCATTGAGGTAATATTGGGAAGTTATAGAGACAGTTAGAAGGAAGATATAAATCTAAATGTGTCCTTTGAAAAATGCAATTTCGCTTAGCCGAAATTGCATTTTTATGTATATAGGGGCAAATAGTTAGTGTAAAATTACAGTAGGGAAATAGAATATATTTCCATATATAGTTGAAA
>ENA-UOOE01001581-UOOE01001581.1-fermentation-metagenome-genome-assembly--contig:-NODE-1581-length-18873-cov-6.981773_pt1 | contig 18873 bp, 15 predicted proteins | sample MGYA00245776_ERZ724021 | MGnify/ENA primary metagenome ERZ724021 (study PRJEB28704, sample SAMN03018321) | fermentation metagenome | biome: anthropogenic terrestrial biome; feature: soil; material... | reverse complement strand
ACATATAATACTTTATCATTTTAAGTACTTTAGTTCAAGTACTGCAATTCGTAATATACAATTTGCTAAAGAACAAATAACAGATAATGATACTTTTCTTCCTAACGTCAGAAAATATTAAAATTATAGATTTCCTGAGGTATGAAGGAATCATCATTATTTAAACTTTGTTATTTAAACTTTAATCTTTTTTTAAATTTTTTAACAATGTAAATCATAAAAAAGCCTCAAAGGCTATTATTCATAGTCTTCAAGGCGTGATTCTGCTTCGTCTCTTGTATTACACTCAAAATACTTATCTCCCTTAGTTAAAAGCCTTATATCTTCTTCTTTTAATTTGCTTGTCTTTATGTCAGTTACATCTCTCTTTTCATTTTCTATAAACATATTTCCCTGATTGTCCGTCTTATATATAGCAATTAGACCATTCTTTATTCCAAGTACATATTTATTAGGTTCATACTTATCCACTTCTTTTATAAGTACTACCTCTTTTACACCGAACTTATCAACTTTATATCCAACAGTTTTGTATATATTCTCAACTTCATTTTTGCTTTTACCTGCCAATTTTCCAGCCAATTCTTCTTTTTCCGTCTTAAGTTCCCCACTTTTATTATATTTTATTTTAAATATAATTTTAGCTTTTTCAGAAACAAGTTTACTTGCATCAGAATTTGTTTTTACAGTGTCATAGGTTTTATTTTGTTCCATAACCTGTTTTATTTCCTTTTGCATATTTGCATTTTGAACTCCAACTACACATATATAGCAACTCAAACTTAAAATTAAAATAGTAAATATAACTAATACTATTGTACGAACTTTCCTATTATCCATAATATCCCTCCTTTTTTGAATATTATGGACAATTATCTCAATTATATACACTATATGAGAATTATTTTAATTTTATAGTAGTATTATTCTTATCACAAGATAAGATTTTATCTTTGATTACTATATTTCCCTGTGTATCACTTCGCCACACTATAATGCCTTTATTTATTAATCTTTTTTCCACCCGTTTATCCGGTGTATTTATTCCATCGCTAGTTACAATTGCTGCTTTAGGTTCTACCTTATTTAAAAATTGTACTGTTGTGCTAGTATTAAGACCATGGTGGGACACTTTTAACACATCACATTTTTTAAGCTGTTTCATATTTATCATATCTTCCTCTTCTTTTTTCTGACAATCTCCTGCAAATAAATAATTCAAACTTCCTATTTTCCCTTGAAGTACAATTGAATTATTATTCTCTATACTTTCATCTTTAAACAAAGGTCCAACAGCTTTAAGATTTATACCATAATATTTTATGTCCCAATTTTTTTCTATATATTCCACAGGAACTCCTATTTTAAGTAATTTATCTGCTAGAGAATATTTTTCACTATTTTCATGACTAGGCAAATAAACTTTACAAACTTTTCTGGACTTGGCTATATTATATATGCCCTCATAATGATCATCATGATAATGAGTTAATATTATGCCTTCTATTTTATTTACACTATTTGAATCCAAATATTTTATAACTCGGTTAGTATAATATGCAGCTCCTGAATCTATTAAATAATTTTTACTGCCTACCTTTATTAAAGTACAATCACCTTGACCTACATCTATAAAATGGACTTCACAAATACCATATTTAGCAAAAGTACTACTTCCTATAAACATTATAATAATAAATACAATAATAATTGATGTTTTTTTCAAATTAGTCCACACCTCCATTTATTAGTTACTGTATTTATTTTTTGTATAAAAATCATTTATATTCTAAAATTTCACAAAAAATAATATGAGTAAAATATGGTATACTAAAAATAAAAATATTTAAACAATAAAAAGGAGTTGAAGTTGTTCTTATTAACCTAATAATTTATCCGATGGCTACCATCCGTAACACTCCCATCACACTCTGTGAAAGCGATTCACACAAAATCATAGATTTTGGTTCTCTGCTTGCACTCTGTGAAAGCGATTCACACAAAATCATAGATTTTGGTTCTCTGCTTTTCTTCAAGGTGGGAGATAACGGCTGCTACGCCCCTGGATAAGTTCTTCTAAGACTCAGATGGAGAGAGGTATTCCTCTTAAGCAAACTCCACCTGAGTCTAAGAATCACTTGATGGTTAATATAGGCATTATAATTATGAAACTAAAAAAATTCATATCTATAATCATTATTTTTGTTTTAGCATTATGCGGTCTATTTTATATAAGAAATAAGTTAATCAATAGACATGATAGAGTTAATAGAGCTACAGTAAAAGTTATTATACCTGAAGGATATACAAATGAACAAATAGGAAAGGCATTAGAAAAATCAGGATTAGTTACAGAAAAAGATTTTATAAATCAAGTAGAAAACTGGTCAGATAACAGTTACTGGTTTTTAAAGGGTATTCCTAAGGACAAGCATAAATTAGACGGTTTTTTATACCCTGCTACATATACTTTTGCAAAAAATACATCAAGTAAAGAAATCATAAATGAAATGCTTAAAACTTTTGAAATAAATATACAACAAAGTAAAAGTTATATAAATAAAAACAATTTAAATATAAGAAATATTGTAATAACAGCCTCTCTAATAGAAAAAGAGGCACGAAAAGATGTGGACAGGCCAAAGATAGCCAGTGTTATCTACAATAGATTAAATAAAAATATGCCCTTACAAATAGATGCAACTATTCTCTACGTAATAGGCCATAAGGATAAAGTGTACAATAAGGATTTAACTGTAAAATCTCCTTACAATACCTATTTAAATAAAGGTTTGCCACCATCTCCAATATGTAATCCAGGAATAAAGTCCATAAATGCTGCAATTCACCCTGAAAACACTAATTACCTGTATTATGTATTAGACACTAAGACAGATACGCATGTATTTGCAGAAACCTATGCCCAGCACATTAAAAATGTATCTTTATACGGAAAATAAAGAAATATTTCTTGGTAACTCAACTTTCACACATACGAAATTTTAACTTAATAAAAATAAAGGGCGTATTTCAACGCCCTTTATTCCATAAGAATTAAAATTTTAATGGCATTATAATCAGTTTTATATAGAAGACTTTACTAAATTAGATGGAATAGTAAAATAGAGGAATAGAGTAAAACTACCCATTTAGTTCTGCTGTATTTTTTTGGCAAACAAAAGAAGTCAATATTGGGGGAACACTGACTTCAAATGATTAAATGGGTTTATTACCGTTGAAAGTAATATGCTTTAATGTATATTTCTATGTAATAGAGTATAATATTTAAATCATTTTGTCTAGTATTTATTGTTGGTTATATGTAAAATTTATGGTAATTATTCCATAAAAAGTTAAAAAGTCTGCCCTCAATTCATTAAATATTATATGTAATAGTTGGCCTTATTAAGTCCCTGTCTAACCTTTATAAAAGGTCATATAGGGCTTTCTACCATATACGGATTAATACATATTTCTTCAGTGAACCCTAAAGTGTCTCCTATTTCCTTCTGAGAGGCATATACAATTATATAGTTACTGTTATTGTAATCTGTATTAACACAAATTACATAAAGTCCAATATTACATGCTGCAAATACCTTGTATCCCTTTTGGTAATGATTTTAAGAAATTACTCTACACTATTATTTCTATAGGTTTTTATTGTTCTGCTGCTTATTTTAATATTTAGCATTACTGTGAATCTTTAACGTTTTAATGGGCATAAATTCATCCCTAAGTTGCTTTTTTAATTTTTCACTTAATAACATGATATTACTACTAGGTTTGATAACATTGATTTAAACATGTCTTCCTCTATAGTAAATAATTTTTCTTATTTCACAATCAAAAATAAATTCTTTTAAAACATTTCTAAATACATAGAACACCCTCCTATTTTGGTTATATACCAGCATAGAGGGTGTTCTATACGCACATCCATCATGCAATATGTAAACTTTAAACATATACCTTAAATAATCAAAAATTGACATATGTATATCATAATCCATCATATTTTTGCCACATCTAAATACCCGTCAGCCCTTTATCCTTCAAATTCCTCTGGGAATTCCGCATTGTGATAAACGTCTTGAACGTCATCATCGTCTTCAAGTTTATCTATAAGTCTTTGAACCTTTCCTGCAGTTTCCATGTCAACGGATACAGTATTATCTGGTATCATTGTAATATCTGCAGACAAAAATTCAAAACCCTGTTCCTCTAATTTTTCCCTTACTGTACCAAAATCCTCTACAGCAGTAATTACTTCAAAGACTTCTTCTTCAGCATTAAAATCTTCAGCACCTGCATCTAAAGCCTGCATCATAACTTCATCTTCATCCATATCTTCTTTCTTCTCTATTACTATCTGGCCTTTAGCCTGGAACATCCATCCTACACAGCCGTTAGCTCCTAAATTACCACCACTTCTTGTAAATGCTGACCTTACACTGCTGGCACTTCTATTTTTATTATCAGTTAAAGCTTTTACTATCATAGCAACTCCGCTTGGTCCATAGCCTTCATAATTTATTTCTTCGTAGTTTACTCCTTCCATTTCTCCTGCACCTTTTTTAATTGCTCTTTGTACTGTATCCTGCGGCATATTATTTGCTTTAGCTTTTGCTATAACGTCTCTTAATTTTGAATTGGCATCCGGATTTGATCCGCCTTCTTTAGCAGCAATCGCCAGTTCCTTACCTATTTTAGTAAATATCTTACCTTTTTTGGCATCTGCCTTACCTTTTTTAGCTTGTATATTATGCCATTTTGAATGTCCTGACATACAAATTTCCCCCTAACTTACGGTTATACTTATTTATATTAATTATGCAAATTGTATTATATCATATAAAAGCCGTTAAACACAAATTTGCTCTATCTAAAATTAGTAATTTAAGAATTCAATATCGTAAAGTTTTTAAAAGTTTAAAGTCCAAATGTCAAAGTTCAGACAATGATGTCTTTCTTCGTACCTCAGGAAATCCATAATTTTAATATTTTCTGACATTAGGAGGAAAATTATCATTATCTGTTATTTATTCTTTGCTATTTGTTCTTTAATAAGCCTTGAATCCATTTTAAAATAAAATTCCTCATCTCCAACTATTACTTCACATTTTCCATTTGTTAGTTCTATAATCTCATTTATTAATTTATCTACATCTTCCGAAATGCAGTTTATCGACACACAAATCTTCTCCGTATATTTTATATTTTCTATATGAATCGATTTTTGTTCAAACATATATTGTAATTTTCCCAAAGTATCATACTGTATAAATATATCTAACTGACATCCTTTTACTTTCTCCACTATTCCAGATGCATCAATTGAGAGAGCAGCAGACTTTGTATAAGCCTTTACTAATCCCCCTTTACCTAGAAGCGTTCCTCCAAAATATCTGGTAACTACTATTACCACATCTGCTATTCCCTTTTTCTTTATCACATCTAGTACTGGTATTCCCGCAGTTCCCTGAGGTTCTCCATCATCACTGTATTTTTGTATATTCATTTTTTCTCCAATTACATAGGCATATACGTTATGTGTTGCTTTAATATTTTTTTGTTTTACTTTACTTATAAAATTTTTAGCCTCGTTTTCAGTATAAACTCTTTTTATATTTCCTGTAAATATAGACTTTTTTTCCTCAAATTGACAACTAGCTTCATCCTTTACTGTAAAGTAACTCACAGATAACCCACCTTTCAAAATATCCCTCTAAAGAATTTTAATTTATCTGATGGCTATCTACTGTAACACTCCCACTTCTATCAAAGTGGGAGATAACAGTAGCTACGCCCCTAGATAATTCATCTAAACTTAGTGGGAGAAACAAAACTCTAAAGAGAAAGCGATTCACTTTAAATCAAAGATTTAAGTTCTCTGCTTTTCCCACTAAGTAAGATTCATTGATACTATAAACAGAATTCTTGGTATCAGATGGAGTTTTTTACTCCACCTGATGCTTATTAACAGGCTTCTTAGTGCTTCAGCACTTAGAAGGCGTTATCCTTTAGGAAAAATCGTTATCCAGGGACATAGCCGCTTTTTACTCCCACTTAAAGAAAAGTAGATATCCCAAATCTTTGATTTGGTGATAGTCACTTTCACCGAGTGCGTGGGGAGTATTAGAGCGGGTAGTCATCGGACAAATTATATAACCATAAGTTCATTTAATATTTGAATTCCACTTTCTATATTCTTTTCATTCACATGTGAAAAACCTATTTTAAAGTACTTTTTACCTTCTGAAGGTACTTTATAAAACAACGTACCTGGTGTAATTAAGACCCTTCTATTTTTTGACTTCCTAAAAAGCTCTATAGAATCTATATCTATGTCCTGATTGATTTTTAGATAAAAATGCAGTCCTCCACCTGGTTCCACAAAATCTACTTGATTTTTTAAATACTTATCTATACATTTTTTCATATATACATATCTTTTTTTGTAAACTACATTTAAATAATTTATATAATTTCTCCACAAGCCTTTTTTTATATATAAATCCAGAGCCCTCTGCATAAGACTGGATGTAGATATATCTGTATTTATTTTTGAATTTTGAATGCTTTCTTTAAATTTTTTAGGAGGTATTAAATATCCAATTCGTATTCCTGGTAAAAATATTTTTGAAAAGCTTTTTATATAAACAACTCTATCACTATTATCTAAGCTTTTAAAACTGTTATATTTTATATTATCATCATAAATTAACTCTGAAAGATAATCATCTTCTATTATATAAAAATCATATATCTCCGCTAATCTAAGTATTTGTCTTTTCTTTTCACTACTGTAACTTATTCCCGTAGGATTTTGGAAATAACTCATTGTATAAAAACATTTCACATTGTTTTTTTTCAGTATTTTTTCAAGGTTGTCTATATTAATTCCATCTTTTTCAATAGGAGTTTCGATTATTTCAGTTCTTCTCCATTTAAATACAGATAGTGCCCCACTATATGTAGGTTTTTCGACTATTACAGTATCATTTGTATTTAAAATAGCTTTTGAAACTACATCTATACCTTGCTGTGCTCCTGAAACTATAAGTATATCATCCTTATCTATATTTCCATTCCAGAACACATCACTTATACTATTTCTGAGTCCATCATATCCAAGGGATTCTTGACAGATCAAGGCTGATGATCCATCCCTATCCAGAACCTCATTTAAAACACTTTTAAAGAAACTTATTTGAAAAAATTCACCACTTGGAGTTTCTCCTGTAAAGTCTATATAATTTTCTGCCTCATTACTGGATATCTTCTTCAGAACTTTTGAATATTCTCTGTTAAAATTTTTATTTATATCTCTCTTTTTGGCATAAGTTCCGCTGCCAATTTTTTGAACAGCATAACCTTCAGCTTGAAGTCTTTTATAAGCATTTACCACAGTGATTTTATTTACATTTAAAAATTCTGCCATTTCTCTTATAGAAGGTAATTTTTCTCCATCCTCAATTTTATTTGTATCTATCAATTTTTTTATATGTTTTTCTATTAATAGATATTTAACAGCTTCTTCCCTATTTAGATTTACAAAATATTTATTATAAATAAAATTCACTTCCTTGCTATAATTTACAATAGATAATTGACAGTTGCCACCAAACATCCTTAGTTCTAAATCCTATTTTATAACAATAACTGCATTATGTTAATACAAATTTAATTTATACAATTAAATAAAATATACATTTTCCTTAAATAACACAGTTCCATCCTTTAACTTATAGTCTCTCGTTTCTTTTTTAAGTATATCTCTTTCCCACAGCTTATTTAATATTTCTTCCATATTTATGTTATAATGATAAAATAACTCATCATTTTTTATGTCTTCTGAACTTAAAAAGCAATCTTTTTCTCTCATATAATTTAATAATAACTTTGTCATATTTCTTATGTTTTTATCTACATTTTCTCCTAAATAATCCATAGTGCTATTTATGGAATCAATTATATCTTCATTTTCAAAAAATAATTTGTCTACACATTTTTTAAAACTATCATTTAAATTCATAGAAATAATGATAGCATCTTTGCTTATCATATGTCCAGAAGAATTTACATATAACTTAGAAAATTCCTCAACGCAGCGTACTGCAGTCATATATGCGGTATATATATTATTATTTTGAAGATATTTTTTACATATCCCCATATCTTTAAATAATTCTCCAATATAATACATATTCCATCTTTCCCTATCTAAATCCGGAAAATATCTTCCTGTATCATATTTTGAAGTTATTTCCTTGTCCTTTGAAAATACCAGTCTGGATGAAGATATTATTCTAGATATAAATCCACCCTTTAAATTTCTTTCCGGCATCTGTAACAAGCTACTTTTGCTTACAAGTTTAACATGAATTTGAATTCCCTTTTCTTCAGTGTATATGTTTTTAATACTGCCCCTTTTATTATCAAACACTACAAGTAAGTCGATATCAGATTCATCCCACAAATCTCCAGTGACCATACTTCCAAAAACCATAACTGCAAGAACAAAATCATTTGCTTTAAGTCTATTAATAGTACTGTTAAAAGCCTTTTGATATTGTAATATAGTTTTTTCCAATTTAGTCTCCCCCTTTTGGATTTTATCAACTTGAATTTCTATATATTATATAATATATTTTTATAAAAATACAATGGTAAAATTATTTTTTTGATATTTTGCCAAAAAAAAGCATCTAATATTTCCATACTAGTACTCTCTTTTTAAATGCCCAATTATTTTTGGTTAATTATAAATTTCTTAAATTTATTGTATATTTTTTCATCTACAAGTGCATTTACATAGGTTCCATCTTCCCTATAATCTTCATTCTTTACTTTGCAATGTTTGTGAATAAATGACACTGCAGACTGTTCTGTATAGGGAATTAAATATTCTGCTTTTTTTATGCTGTTTGGAAGCATTCCCAACACCTTTTTCAAAAGCTCATTTAGATTTATACCATATTTAGCCGATATAAATATTGCATTTGAATTTTTATATTTATCTTTTATAATGCTCAATTTTCTATCTTCCAATTTGTCAATTTTGTTTAGTACGAGAAGTACTGGTTTGTCATTTACTCCTAGTTCACTCAGTACTTCATTTACTGCACCTATCTGTTCCTCTGCATAATCAGATGATGCATCTACTACATGTACTAATAAATCAGCATATTGTACTTCTTCCAAAGTAGATTTAAATGCCTCCACTAAATCATGAGGAAGCTTTTTTATAAAACCTACGGTGTCTGTTACTGCAATTGTCCTTCCATCCTCTAATTCCACAGCTCTAGTAGTTATATCCAAAGTAGCAAATAACATATCTGCTTCAAATACTTTTTCCTTATTGACATTTTCTCTAGTAACAGCTATTTCACATAATTTATTTCTTAAAGTAGATTTTCCCGAATTGGTATATCCTACCAGAGATACCTTGTTTATCTCATCTCTCTTTTTTCTCTGAGTTTTTCTAACCTGCTTTATTTTCTTCAGTTCTTTGCTAATTTCATATATTTTTTCTCTTATATGTCTCCTATCAGTTTCCAGCTTCTTTTCACCTGGACCCCTAGTACCTATTCCTCCTCCAGTTCTTGAAAGAACTATGCCAAGTCCTGAAAGTCTAGCTAACCTATATTTTAACTGTGCAAGTTCTACCTGAAGCTTAGATTCCTTGCTTCTTGCCCTTGAAGCAAATATATGAAGTATGAGAGTAGTTCTATCTATTACTTTTATTCCCAGATTTTCTTCTAAATTTCTAACTTGAGAACCAGATAGTTCGTCATCAAAAATTACTAGATTTGCACCAGTGAGCTGAGCAATTAATGCTATTTCATTTACTTTTCCCTTTCCTACATAAAAAGCAGTATCTATAGTGTCTCTTTTTTGAAGTATTTTTTCTAAGACATTAACATTACAGGCTTTTGCCAGTTCTTTTAATTCCTCAAGGCTATCTTCACTATCTGTACCTACAAGTACTGCCCTCTCTCCTTCTTCCTGCATCACATATTCATCATTCATCAACTTCTCTATTTCATTTACTTTTTTTACTATATTAAAGTTAATTGCCTCATCTAAAGTAAGTTTTTCTGAAATTTCACTTATAACTTCTCCATCTTTTACCTTACAAAATCCTATAGTAATGCCTGTAAGATCATCCTTGCTAACTCCTATAGCTGCTATGCAATCTAATCTTAATTTTACTAAGGCTGAAATATCAATTTGGGAAAGCCTCGAATCTCCATTAGGGTGGGTATGTACTATCCTAATACCACAAAGCTTATTTTGATTTACTTCAATTTCAGTAATATTTACAGTACTACTATCTCCAACAGATATGCTTACGATTACTCCTCTTTTATCAATTGCTAGGCTTAATTCTCTATTTAAATAAGTAGTAATTCTACAAAGCATTTCTACAATTTCCCTGCTGCATATGCTTTCTTTTGAAACTCTTATATCATAAATCTTTTCCAATTCATCTAATATCGAATTTTTTATTCCTTCTGTATTTCCATATATCAAAATATCATCTCCATATCTATAAATTCACAGTTTACAATGCACAATTTCAGTAGATTTTTAGATTTTATGTGACAACAGAAAATCGTCCTTAATTGTGAATTGTGCATTGTCAATTGATTACTTCATATTATTTTTATATTAAGTCAAAATTTCGTATGTACAAAAGTTGAGTTTATAACCTTCGTATAATTCTATACTAAATGAGAAACATTGTAAACACATTACTTTAAATCATTGAAAATTTACAAAAATCTTGTTAATATTGATAATATACTTTATATTATAGTAATCATTAATTTAATATACACCATGGAGGCTTATTATGGAGAATAAATCAAGAAATATATTAATAACCACGGAACAAATTGAAGAGAAAATAAAAGAAGTAGGTAAAATAGTAACCGCAGAATATAAAAATAAAAATTTATATGTATTATCACTTTTAAGAGGAAGTTTCATATTTACAGCAGATTTAGTAAGACAAATTAAACTTCCTGTAAAAATAGGATTTATGACAACTTCAAGTTATGGAAATTCTGAAATATCCTCTGGCAAAATAAAAATTGTAAATGATATATTAGACGACATGAAAGGGTATGATGTTTTAATTGTAGATGACATAACAGATACAGGTATTACTATGGACTTTACTATAAATCATGTAAAATCTTTAGGTGCCTCCAGTGTAAAATGCTGTGTTCTATTGGACAAACCTGACAGAAGAAAAGTTTCATTAAACCCTGATTTCTATTGTTTCCAAATTCCCGATATATTTGTTGCAGGTTATGGATTAAATTATGGAGATTATTATAGAAATGTACCTTACATATTTAACTGGGAATAATTTTATTTGTTCATAATGGCAAAGCTCTTTTTAACATTGAACTTTGCCATTTTGTTTAATTACCAGCTTTTAATTTAACTCCTGCCTTATCGAGGCCTAAATCTATGGCCGTTTCTGGTACTTTTCCCACTATAATTGTTTCTGATATAGGCACTTCATTTTTCATCTCTATATTTTCACTTCCAAAGGGAACCATCACCCTCATGTTTGTCTTTACCTGTACACTTATTTTATGTCTAGATTGATTTATACCTGCACTTTCAAAGCTTGACAAATATTTAGTCTCTATATAACCTATAGGCTGCATCCTAACTGTAATATTAGGCCCAAAAAATGCCAGTAAATTGTTTTTCATTATATATCCCATGGGAATCTTCAAGCCAATTTTTCCTACGTTTCTTAGCTTGTTTTGGGACTCCAGTGCCACATCACAAGCCATTTTATTCATCTTTAGAGTATTTGCCCTAACCATAACTATATTATCTTCCTTATCTTTTTCCACCTGTATAATGTCTTTATAACTAAATTGTTTTGAATACTCTTTCATTATTACCGAGTTTATAGTTTGTGTAACTACAGCCCTAATTTCTACATCTGAAGCTTCAACTATAGCAGGAGTTATTCTTGAATTTACAAAATAAAGGCATAATACTGCAACTAAAATTATAACAGATATCATTAATACAATTTTCACTTTCTTAATGGGGACTTGAAACCTTTTTATTTCTTCCACATCCTTATACTTTGATACATAATATATATATGACAATAACTTCGTGTATTTACCTAAAGATTTAATTTATGTTATAATGGTTTAAAAAATGTACACTTCAAAATAAGGAGGAAATTTATGGTCAAAAAGCGTAAAAAGGCTCGAAAAAAGACTTTTAAGCATGGAGCTGTAATTTTATGTGGATTATTAGCATTGGTATTTGCTGCAGTATTGGGTTTAACTACAGCTATTATAAAAAATTCTCCTCCACTAGACCTAAGCCTAATATCGAATTTAAACGAACCTTCCGTTCTATATGATGATAAAAATAATTCAATGGACGTACTAGTTACCCCACAACAAAGGACGGTAATCCCTTTTAGCAATATGCCTCAAAATTTAAAAAATGCTTTCGTAAGTATAGAAGATCAACGATTTTATAAACATAAAGGCATAGACTTAAAAAGACTTATAGGTGTAGTATTTATAGATATTAAAAGCAAAATTAGTGGAAATACTGGAATTCAAGGTGCATCTACCATAACCCAACAACTGGTAAGAAATATATATTTATCTTCCCAAATATCCTACAAAAGGAAATTACAAGAAATATATCTTTCCTTAAAGCTTGAAAAAAAATTAAATAAAAATAAAATACTTGAAGCTTACATGAACACAATCTATTTAGGAGGAAGGGCACTAGGTGTTGAAGCTGCTGCTAAACAGTACTTTGGCAAATCAGCAAAAGATTTAAACTTAATTGAATGTGCTTTTATTGCAGGTATGCCCCAGAGTCCTTCTGTATATTATCCTTATTCTCCCACAGCTAAAAAAAATCCATCTATATATTTAAACAGAACTGCTACTGTAGTGAAAAAAATGTATGAGAATGGGTATATATCCAAGGATCAGTATACAACTGCTATAAATGATATTTCAAATGGTAAATTGGATATTTTGTCTGAGCCTTCTGTAAATAATGGATATAATAACGAATGGTTCACTGTACCTGCTATAAATGCAGTAAAAAAAGATCTAAAATCCAAATATAAATATACGGATGAGCAGGTAGAAAATTTACTAACCTATGGTGGTTTAAAAATATATACTACCATGAATAAGGACTTGCAGGAAAAAACTGAAAACACTTTAAATAACGATAGTATTTTTAGTTCTTCCAATGCAGATAAAAATGGAATAATACAACCTCAAGCTTCTGCTGTAGTTATGAACTATCACACTGGAGAAGTAAAAGCTTTAGTTGGCGGTAGAGGCAACCAACCAGCTAGATCTTTCAACAGGGCTGCATCCGAAAATTATTTAAGGCCTGCCGGTTCAAGCATAAAACCACTGACTGTATACAGTCCTGCTATAGATTCAAAGCAATTTACTGCAGCTTCTACAGTAGAGGATTCTCCATTATCATCTGAACTTGCAAATAAATATGCTTCTAACGGAGAACCTTATGACCCTCAAAATGATGAAGATACCAATTTAGGAGATGTTACTTTAAGGACTGCCTTGACTAAATCCTTAAATACGGTAGCAGTCAAAGTAGAAGATAGAATGGGCATAAAAACTGGAGCTGATTATGCAGAAAAATTCGGTATAACCTTAGACGAGCATGATAGATCCAGTATAGCGGCTTTGTCCCTTGGAGAACTTCATCACGGTACAAATACACTTTTGATGTCTGCTGCTTATGGAGTTTTTGGAAATTCTGGAAAATACACTAATCCAAAACTTTACACTACAGTAGTAAATAGAAATGGTACAGTTTTACTTGATAATAAAACCCAAACTAAAAAAGCACTTTCTCCACAAAGTGCCTATGTACTATATCAGATGTTAAAAGGCCCTGTAAGTGCAGAAGGAACTGGTAGTAATGCTAACTTGGGAGACATTCCTGTAAGTGGTAAAACAGGTACTTCTGAAGATCACAAAGATCTGTGGTTTGTAGGACTAACTCCGTATTATTCTGCTGCAGTATGGATTGGAAATGACGATGATTCTGTATTAGACATCACAAACAGTAATTCTGCAGCACAGCTTTGGACTAACATAATGTCTCCTTTCCATCAAGGTTTAGAGGCAAAAGATATTGAAATGCCAGATGGAGTTGTAACTTCTTCTATATGTTCTAAGTCAGGAAAACTTCCTGTTTCAGATTGCTACAAAGATCCTACGGGCAGCAAGGTTTATACTGAATACTTTATAGATGGAACCGTTCCTTCAGATTATTGCAATGTATCTCACTCATGGAATGCACTTGACAACTTACCTGAAAATAAAAATAAAAAGAGTTCTAATAATAAGGTTTCTAATAATAAAAATTCTAATAATAATAACTTGAATTTTTACAACAATACAGATAATACTTCTAATAATACTACAGACAATAAAAAAGATACTACTACAAATAACAAGGATAAAAAAGATACTACTAATGACGAAAACTTTAAGGATGTTAACAACTCACCTTCTAAAATTCCTAGTACAGGAAATTAATGTTGTACTGATTTAATTTAAAAGGGGTGTTGCAATAGCAATTTTTTAAATTGCTTTGAACAGCCCCTTTTATAGATAAATCTGCTTAAAAGTTGAGAATTGACAATGGACAGTTGGCAGTTGAAGGCGAATTTTTCTTTGGAAAATCTTAAATATAAAATTTATTGAAGCAAGGCTTCAATGTTACTATATTTTAGATTTTCTGAAGTGTTAGCGTAAGAAAATCATCCATAACTTTCAATTTTTCACTATCAATTGTCAACTGTTTAAGAACATACTCTATCCAGTTAAAATTTCTCTCATAGTTTTTAATACTTTTTTTTCAATTCTAGAAACCTGTACTTGATTTATACCTAGCATCTTTGCTACTTGTACCTGAGTTTTATCTTTAAAATATCTTAGCATTATAATTTGCCTTGATTTCACATCTAAATTGTTCAAAGCTTCTTTAAGTGCAATTTTATCTACCATCTCCACATCTTCTTTTGGATTTTCACTTATCTTATCTATCAAAAGTACTGGTGAACCATCATCTTGATGTATAGTATCATACAGATACTGCAAACTGCTGGCAGATTCCGTGGCAAAAATCAGTTCTTCTACTTCTACTCCAGAATACTCCGATAATTCTTGTATCGTAGGCTCCCTATTCAATTTTTTAGTAAGTGCTTCTCTATCATAGTGAAGCTTTTTAGCTGTATTTTTTACACTTCGGCTTACTTTTATCATTCCGTCATCCCTTAAGAAGCGCTTTATCTCCCCTAATATCATTGGTACAGCATATGTAGAAAATTTTACATTGTATTCTTCATTGAAATTATTTACTGCTTTCATAAGTCCCATACAACCTATTTGAAATATATCTTCATACTCGTATCCCCTGTTTAGAAATTTTTTACTTATAGCCGACACCAATGGTAAATTCAGTTCTACCAATTTATTTAGGGCATCTTTATCTCCCTTTTTTGCACGTTTAATCAATTCCAAATTATCGTTATAATTATATTTTAATTTTTTTGCTGTTTCTTCACTCATACTATTCACCTAACTTAATGAATTAAAAACTTTTTTCATAGTTAATCTTGTCCCTTTGTTTTTTTCGGATTCTATTTTAAGGTAGTCCATAAAAGTTTCCATTACAGTAAATCCCATACCTGATCTCTCAAGATCAGGTCTTGAAGTATAAAGGGGTTGTCTAGCGAGTTCTATATTTTCTATACCTACACCTTGGTCTTCTACTATTAATGTAAGTTCTTTTTCTTTAATAAAGGCTTCAATTTTAACTACACCTTCTTTATTTTCATAGCCATGAATAATAGAGTTTGTAACTGCCTCTGAAACTGCAGTTTTTACATCTGCCAATTCCTCCACCGTAGGATCAAGTTGTGATGCAAAAGATGCTACTGCTACCCTGGCAAAACTTTCATTTTGTGATTTACTAATAAACTCTATTTTCATACTGTTATCGTACATAATTTATCCCCCCATTAAATATTCTCAACTGCTTCCGGAATGCTGTCATAAAGTCCTATAATTTTGAACATACCTGAAAGTTCAAATACTCTTTTTACTGAATTGATTGCACCCACAATACATACACTGCCATTTCTAGCATTTAGTTTTTTATACCTTCCTATTACCACCCCTATTCCAGAACTATCCATAAAGCTTACTCCTGAGAAATCCATTATCAGCTTATTTAAACCCTCTCTATCTAATCTATCGTCTATTTTATTTCTCACTTCTTCTGCACTATGATGATCTAACTCTCCTCTCATATAAACTATAAGTTTATTGTTCTTTACATTAAATTCTAAATTCATATATTATCTAAAGCTCTACTAAAGCTATACTAAATAAGATATCTGCCATATATAGCCTCAGCGTTAAAATCTCAATTTTAACTTTGATTTACCATATAACAACAAAGGCATACTGTTATATGACTAAAATCCCTTCTAAGAATTTTAGTATATGCTAAATAATGCATAGTCCGAGCCAGACGCTTTTACCCCCCTTCTTTCATTTCTAATTTAGAGTTACAATAAACCAAAAATATATATGTATAGTTGTAATTTTTAATCAGTAACTCTCTATAAAATCAAAGCCTTACGTTAATATTATTCTACTTTTGGAATAATTTTCCTTCTTTTTTTATTAGTAATATTATTATTTATTTTTACCTCCTATTATATTTTTAAACACATATTGATAATTTTTTTAGTAAAATTTAAAAAGATAATTGCCAAATGTAAACTTAGCAATTATCTTTTATTTTTTCTACAATCTGAATTTCCCTATCTGTCAGTTCAAAAAAATCATACAACTTTTTTTCTACATTATTTTCTCGCCTAAAATCAATAGCAGGAATACACAATTTCATAAGATTATTAGGGTAATATTCATAGAGATTTTCTCCTAGTTTTTTTCCAAAAGTTTTAAAGTAAAATTCATACAAAGAACTGTTTAATATATTTAAAAGTATTTCATAGGTAAAAGGTACATTTTTCTTTAATACTAAGGAATATATGTCTGCACTAAAATAACTTCCCTTATCAAGAGTAAATCTATTGTCAGAGGACTTATATGGAAATACAATCTTCTTTTCTTCAAAAATTTCCGGTTTTCTTCCCCATTGAAGTTCATACCACTTTCTCGTTCCTTTTTTGCATTCCCTTCTTTCCATAAGTTTCTCTTTGTATTGTTCTATATACTTTATGGCATTAGGACATTCGCTTTCATCATCTATAAAATTTGAGTATATAATAAATTTTTCACTCCCTATTATTGTTCCTTTTTGTATATAACTGCTCTTTACCCAAGGCTTTACCAATCTTAGTTCAATTTTTCTATCATTTATTGTTTCCCTATCAATTATAAATGCTCTATCACATCCTGTTATTATTCCCTGATAACTGCAGCATATATCCTTTAGAACAAATTTGCTTTTAGCTTTTATTTTATCTATTATATTTTTCTCAACTTCGTCAACAAATACCCATCCATTACTACTTATGGATTTTTGAGGTATAAAAAATTTTTTGTATACCTGAGATTTATCAAAAAACAAAGAATTATAAAATTTTTGCCTTTCAGTTTTTTTACTACCTTTTGGTCTTATAATTTCTATTTTGTTATCACAATTTTTTCTTCTCACTAAAAATATTATTATAGGATCTATACCTATCCCTTTAAAGGGCCTTATACCATAAAAATCTACTATTTTATAAATAGAGGTATTCTCAATTAAAAACCTTCTAAGTTCTTTTCCGCTGCAAGATTCACAAAAGTATCTAGACGTAACAAAAGCCAATTTTCCACTTTCTTTTAAACATTTTAATGATTTTTGAAAAAAGCAGTAAGATATATCCCCTTTGTCCCTATATATACTGCCATATATTTTCCTTAAAATGTGTGAATAACTGGAATCTACAGATTTATGTCCTATATAAGGAGGATTTCCTATAAATACATCAAATTTTCTATCTATATTTTCCACTAAGAAATCCCTTACTTCAAAATTTTTTTCACTGAACTCATTGCTTAACAAAAATAGATCTATTTTCAAAACTTTTATTGCAGTTTTATCTACGTCAAATCCAAATAAGTTATTGTGTACTATATAATAATTTATTTCTTTGGGTTTCAAATTTAAATTATTTTTATAATTAATAGCTTCAATATTTTTAATAAATATTTCTCTTAAGTAAAGAAAACATGCACATATTAAATTTCCACATCCACAAGCAGGATCTACTACCTTTATAAATGGATTTTCAATTACGTCACTAACATTTATTAAGTTTTTAACCATAAATGCTGCCATTTCCGAAGGAGTATACACTACTCCGCTTTTTCCATTCATAATTTCCTGTTTATAGTATTCTTCTGAAAAGCTAATTTTTTTATTCATGTTAAGTTTTTGCTTATAAGTTTCTATAAAATGAATTTTCTCTTCTACATCTGTATTTTTTCTAATAAAACTATAAATTTCTTCAATATCTTCAATAAAGTTATTCATGTCTCTAATCTCCACGCTAAATAAATGTACTACAGTGAAACACATTTCTATAGAGTTTCTAACTTAAAAATCAACTTATACATAGGCATATTTTTATAATAATGAAGCTCATTTAAATATTTTGTAAATAAGGCTTAGAAAAAAATTTAGAAGTTTTGAATTGTTTGAGGTACGAGTTTTCAAAAGTTCTTAGCTTTTTTAGAATTTTTTACTTAGCCTTATCAAAATATTTAACCGAGCTGAAGGTTG
>ENA-UOOE01001575-UOOE01001575.1-fermentation-metagenome-genome-assembly--contig:-NODE-1575-length-18920-cov-27.945773_pt1 | contig 18920 bp, 19 predicted proteins | sample MGYA00245776_ERZ724021 | MGnify/ENA primary metagenome ERZ724021 (study PRJEB28704, sample SAMN03018321) | fermentation metagenome | biome: anthropogenic terrestrial biome; feature: soil... | reverse complement strand
GCTACGTTCGGGACGTAGAGGCCGCTGGTTCGAATCCAGTCACCTCGACCAATCAAAAAACCGCATGAATGCTGAACTTTATCGGTATTTCAGGCGGATTTTTTATGCCCGCTTATCATGTAAGGACAAGTGTCCCACGCTTAAACCACCGTGCTGTTAAACCGGACAAACGCCTGCCGAAGTTTTTGCGTGTACTATTTTCAGGTTTAAACGCCGGCACGCCGGCCGTATATATAAGATTTAATGTTAGGAGGACCTCGAATGTTTGACATTGCTGCGATTGGAGAATCACTTATCGATTTTACCCCGTCAGGCCATAACAAAATGGGAATGGCCGTTTTTTCGCAAAACCCGGGAGGCGCCCCTTCCAATGTTCTCGCTATGGCATCAAAGCTTGGCGGCAGCACTGCGTTTATCGGCAAAGTCGGCGACGACGACTTTGGCCGCTTCCTGAAGTCGTCCATGGAGAGTGCCGGCATAGATATTTCCGGCCTTGTAATGGCGAAAGACAAAAACACTACGCTTGCGTTTGTACACTTAAATGAAAAAGGTGACAGGTCGTTCAGCTTTTACCGCAGGGGCGAAGCCGACGTATGCCTCAGGCAGGACGAAGTAAATAAAAACCTGCTGGAAAACTGCGGGATATTCCACTTTGGTTCAGTTTCCCTGACTGACGAGCCGAGCCGCGGGACTACGCTTGCGTCGGTTGGGTATGCAAAAAAACACGGCGCGGTTATAAGCTATGACCCGAACTACAGGCCGCTTTTGTGGGACAGCAGGGAACATGCCTGCTCCGAAATGCTGAACGCACTTAAATTTGCCGATATCGTGAAAGTGTCGGAAGAAGAAATGGAAATGATGACAGGCGAGACAGACTATGCGGCAGGTTCCGAAAAACTTGCGGGGCATGGGGCGGCCATTGTCATAGTAACCCTCGGTGCGCACGGCTCTTTTTACCATACCGCGAACGCTTCCGGCATTATGCCGGCATATGATGTAAAGACTGTTGATACAAACGGCGCGGGGGACGCGTTTTTCGGCGCCGTACTTTACAGCCTGCGTAATATGAGCCTAAGCCGCCTGCGCACGCTGCCTTCTGAGGAGCTTAGGGAAATAATAAAGTTCGGTAACGCCGCCGGCAGCCTTACGACAACTAAAAACGGAGCCATCCCAGCGATGCCGTCTATAAGCGAAGTGAAAAAATGCATGGCTGAAGCGCCTTTGCTTACGCAGGCGCATTGATTTAACCCTATAAACTGCACAAGGCATACCCGGCTTCCCCCAAAAAGCGGTTTTACATGAACCGCCGTTTTGAACGGGACTCCGGATATGCCTTGTTTTTGCGTATTATTGAGAATAGGTTTATTTGCTTCCGGCGCACGCGGCTGCAGCAAAAGGTTACCCCCTTGACGGCTTACATCACATAGCAGGCGCCGATGCTGCTGGGGCACTTTCGGCAGCGTGTTTATGCCGAGCCGCGTTCAACCAGTTTAATGGGCAGTACTGTGCGCATTGGTACGATTTCACCTTTGATTTCGTTTATTATGAGTTCCAAAGCGTACTTGCTTATTTGTTCAATAGGCTGATGTATGGTGGTAAGCTGCGGCGTAGTGAGCCTTGCGATACTCGTGTCGTCGGGTATTTTTAAACCAGCTTCGGCAGCCACCTGGATGACCTGCGCCGCTATAATGTCACTGCTTGCAAAAATGCCGTCGATGTCAGGATGCGATTTAAAAAGTGTATGGATTTCATTATAATACGTCATTGCGGTGAACTGGTCCTCGTTTGTCGAAACAACAATCGGCTCGATGCCGTTTTTTTTGCATGTATCCACATAAGCTATGCTCCGCTGGTTTGCCATCAGATGCAGTGAGGGCGAGCCGCTTATAAGGGCGATTTTTTTGCAGCCCTTCTTTATAAGATGTTCCGTCGCAAGCATGCCGCCCTTATAGTTGTCAGACGATATGCAAGGAATGTTGTCGCCGAGTATGCGGTCTATGGTAACAAGCGGGAGGTTGTCCTTTATGGCCTCGCTTATGTCCATATTTCTGCTGCCAAGTATAATGCCGTCAACCTTGTTGCCCTTAAGCATTTTGAAGTATTCTATTTCTTTCTCTTTTTCAAAGTATGAATCGCAGAGCATATGCCCGAGAAAACAGTTTACTACGCTTGACACGCATGACGGCATAGGCATAGTCGATGTGAAAGACCTTCTCAGCGATGAAGAGATAGAGAAAACAAAGGAACAGCTGTTCAGCAATGGTGCTAATGTAAAAAAAATATACAATACCGTCCTCTATAACAACCTCGACGTCTATCAGATAAACTGCACATATTATTCGGCTTTGGGCGACAACGACGACGCTTACCTCTTGGCAAGGGCCGTACAGTTCTTTGCCCCGGGTGTCCCGCAGGTTTATTATGTCGGACTGCTTGCGGGCAAAAACGACATTGAGCTTATGGAACGCACAAAAGTAGGCAGGGACATCAACCGCCATGCCTACACTTTGGGAGAAATAGACGCTGAAACGAAACGCCCCGTGGTTAAAAAGCTGCTTAAGATGATGAAATTCAGAAATGAATACGAGGCTTTCGGCGGCAGCTGCATAGTATCTGATTCACCCGACGATATGCTTGAAATTCACCGTGTCCTTAACGAAAGTGAAACCGTCTTAATAGCGGATTTAGAGAGCCTTAAATTCAGCATAACTTATAAAGACAGAGGCGGGGTATGGCATGGCCTCGATTTAGCGTAATTAAAAACACGGCACGGCCAAACGGAAGGCAGGGGCTGACTGTGTGCAATATAAAGTTAAAATAAATTCAAAGTAACATAAAGCCTATTACCGCTCTGTACCTTTTGGATGATCCGTACGAACAACCGCCTGAGGGGTATTACAAAAGCCCCATTGACATCAATCAAGGCGCCGGCGGGAAGTAAATTTATCTTTGTTTTAAAAAGTAATTTACTTATAACCGCATACGCATATATGGAAGCTGTATAAAAAATGGCTGATGCAAAACGAAAACTTTGCAGCAGCCCTATTTTTATGCTCAAATTGGGCGCAATCTCATTTTCTGCGGCGATAACGTTTAAATTCTTTTCCCAGCGCAGAACTTCCAGCACAATTTTCGCTTTAAACAATGAATAATCGGTCTGCTTCCTTTTCTATTCCTATTTTGTCAGGTTCACTATTTTCAAAGCCACTTTTTTATCGAGTTTCCCTAGACCGTTATATACATACAAAGCGCAAAACCTCATAAAAATGTGCTTATTTTTTCGGCGGCGCGCAAATTGTCCCGCAGGACTTAATGAACGCGGATTTATTCTATGTTAAGTTTCTGCCTTAGCATCCAGTCTGTAATGAAATAAAACACAGCTGCAAAAACAAGAGAGAAAATTATCATTGGGAATAGGGAGTATCCTAAATTATGTGTAAAGTTCAAACACGGGTGTAAAACGGAGCAAAATAAAACACGGACAGTTGCGCGTGGATAATACTCCAATCCTGCCGCCGGGCGGCCCATTTTTTCGTAATGCCCATCATTGCCAGGCACGGCATTTTCAGCAAACTGCCGTCCGCCGCGACTACCACCCCTTTGCCACAGCTTATAATTTTAATGCTGCGATAGTAGACAGCGATAGGGTGGACCCCTTTCCGTCTTGGTTGAATGTATGTCGGCAGTATGTTATAATTAATGTCAATATAGCATTTCAGAGGAACGGGGATGAGCATTATTTTAGGTGTTTACTTTAGCGGAACAGGAAACACTAAACATTGTGTTGAAACATTTGTAAAGCAATATGACAATAACGGTATTGCGGTATCTATTGAAAGCCCTAACGTAATCGAAGCCGTTTCCGCCCATAATACAATCGTTTTAGGCTATCCTATCTATTTTAGCAATATGCCGAAAATTGTTCGGGATTTCATTGACAAGAACAAAAATTGCTTTCAGAATAAAAAGATATATATTATAGCTACAATGGGATTATTTAGTGGTGACGGGGCTGCCTGCTCAGCGCGGGTACTTCAAAAATATTCTGCGATAATTTTAGGCGGTCTACATCTTAAAATGCCCGATTGTGTTGGGGATAAAAAAGCACTTAAAAAATCAGCTCAGGCTAATCATGAACTGATTGTACAGGCAGACAAAAAAATTGCTGTTGCAGTCCAAAGGCTGAAAGATGGGAATCCACACAAAGAGGGGCTGGGATTTCTTTATCATATGGCTGGATTATTCGGGCAACGGCTTTGGTTTTATGGAAAAACGGCAACCTACAAACAAAAGCCAAATATAGATATAGATAAATGTATTGGGTGCGGTCGTTGCGTATCTATATGTCCTATGAAAAACATTGTGATTCAAAATGGAAAAGCCGTTTCACATAATCAGTGTACATTATGCTACCGATGCTTTAGTCATTGTCCGACACAAGCATTGACTATATTGGGAAAACAAGTGTATGAGCAATGCTTATTCGAAAAGTATAGCTAATCCGCTTTTGTAACAAAAGGGTGCGGGCAAAACAATGTTCTCCGCATTTCATTTTACGCCAGATAAACGTATATAGGTTCGCACGGCTTTCTATTTTGGTGCCGTCAATGAGAACTTCTGTATGCCCTGTTTCACCCAGCTTTTACATCTTATAAGTTCCTGCTGATGAACACTGTCAACGCCGGAAAGGAAATGATGGAAACGCCGGACGAAATTTGACCCAAACGCCGATGAGAATATCGCCGGAAATACATTTTTCGGTTTTCTTCACACCGGATGTTCTGCCGCCGGGATATCAGTTGGCGGAACGGTTTGAATGCCGGTCTTGAGCCTGTCTTTTAAGCGATAGGATTCGCCTCTGATGTTGACAACATGTGCATGATGCAAAAGCCTGTCAAGCATAGCGGTGGCGATGGCCGCATCACTCATCAGTTCTCCCCAGTCGCTGAAAAACTTGTTGCTGGTCAGAATAATGCTTCCGCGTTCGTATCTTGTGCATATGAGCCGAAAAAACAATTCTGCCGAAGTTCGGTCAAGCTGCATATATCCGACTTCATCAACAATCAGGATGTCCGGTCTGACATAGACGCGCCAGCGTCGTTCCAACCGGTTTTGCTCCTCTGCCTTTTGGAGTGGTATGATAAAAGTGCAGTGTTGAAGCGCAAGGGAATGTGATAAAAAATACATCATGGGACGGGCTGACTGGCAGTTCGCGGGGCTGTATTCCGATGAATGGCATTCTGGTACCTCTACTAAATACCGCACCGGCTTTAACCAGACGATTGAGGACGCGCTCGGTGGGAAAATTGACCTGATTGTGACCAAATCCATCAGCCGGTTTGCCCGCAACACAGTGGACAGCCTTGTGACCATATGTCCACTCAAACTCAATTTTTAGGCAACATATATTAACAAAACTGCAAGTGCCTTGCCAAAATGTAGCACAGCAAAAAAGCAAAGAAAAACCGCATGAACACTGAATTTTCAGCACCCATGCGGCTCTTTTTGATTGGTCGAGGTGACAGGACTTGAACCTGCGACATCCTGCTCCCAAAGCAGGCGCGCTACCAGCTGCGCTACACCTCGGCATTAATTTTATGCTTCATGTTAAATCTATACGTTACGTAAATAATAGTATATATCAGGATTCGGATTTTGTCAAATAAACTTGCTGTGTGCAGGATGGCTTTATATTTAAGTAAGAAAAGGCCCTGCTGCGGGCGGGTCTTCCTTATAATGCTTTATTGCGGTGGAGCTGTGCGGACTTTACACAATCTTTACATTCCTAATATTAAACTGTGCTTTCGTGGACTTTGTAAAACGGGTATATTAAACTTGTAAGAAAAATATTAAGGAGTGAAAAGTATGAAAAAATTTTTTGCCGCCTTTACCGCTGCGCTACTCGTTGCAATGTCGTTCTCTGCTTGTTCTGGAACCGGAACATCAGGAACTGACTCAGGAGCGACTGAATCTTCCTCTGGGGAAGGGCTGTCAGGAAGCATAAATATTTCCGGCTCGTCGGCGCTGCAGCCGCTTGTGCAGGAAGCTGCGGACAATTTTAAAAAAACTAACAAGGGCGTTTCAATTACCGTGAACGCCGGAGGTTCCGGCACAGGGCTGCAAAACGTGGCCGACGGAACTGTGGATATAGGGAATTCTGATGTTTTCGCTTCTGAAAAACTGCCGGATGATAAAGCTTCCGAGCTTGTTGACCATATAGTGTGCGTCGTCGGCGTTGCCGTCATTGCAAATCCGGATATCGGAGTAACGAATATTACAAAAGAACAGTTAAAGGGTATCTTCACTGGAAAGATTACAAATTGGAAGGACATAGGAGGAAAAGACCAAAAAATAGTGCTGATAAATCGGCCTAAGTCCTCAGGAACACGTTCCCTTTTTAAAAAGTACGGCCTTGATGGCGAAGAAGAAAAAACTGGTGAGGCACTCACGGAAGATAACTCCGGCACACTTAAACAGAATGTTGCCCAAACACCCGGCTCTGTAGCTTACCTTGCTTTGTCTTACCTAACGGATGACAAGGTAATGTCTTTGTCAATAGACAGCGTAAAGCCTAATTACGATAATATTTACAGCGGTAAATACAGCATATGGGGTTATGAACATATGTATACAAAAGGCACGCCGTCGGGACCTGCGAAAAGCTTCCTTGAGTATTTTAGCAGTACGGAAGCTGAGAAGACCATCACAGATATGGGGTATGGCCTGTCAAGCAAGATGACAGTAAAGCGCGATGCACCTGAAAAATAGCGGGAAATAAAATTTAATAAGTCACTGGCGCCTTCCTGCTTTAAAAATTGTTTTATGGGGGAAGGCCCAAGGCATATATAAGGAAAGGACATTGAATTGAAAACCGAGAAATTTAAAAAGGAATATTTAGGGCGTACTGTCGTAACCGCCGCGGGAATTTTTATAATCATCCTGACGCTCGCAATAGGGGCTTTCCTTTTTTACCGCGGGAGCGCTACTTTTACGGTAAACCACCACAGCGTCGCCGAGTTTCTATTTTCTCCGGACTGGAACCCTGCGGATATCGGTGAAGGCGGAACTGTCGGGGCGGCTGTTTTCATAGTAGGCTCCATAGTTATAAGCCTGCTTGCGCTGCTTATTGCAACGCCTTTCAGCATTGCGGCGGCGCTTTTTATGGTGGAGATATCCCCTAAAGTAGGGGCGAAAATACTCCAGCCGGCAGTGGAAATTTTTGTGGGCATACCGTCCGTCGTGTACGGCTGGGTGGGGCTTACGGTACTTGTGCCGTTCCTTGCCTCGGTTTTTAACCTGGCGTACGGGTACAGCGTTTTAGCCGGCGCTGTCGTCCTTGCAGTTATGATATTCCCGACTATCACAACCGTAGCGGCGGATGCCATACGCGGGGTTCCGGCTGAGTACAAGGAAGCATCTTACGGCCTCGGCTCTACGCGCTGGCAGATGCTCCACAAGGTTGAAGTCCCCGCGGCGCTGCCAGGCATACTTACCGGGGTTGTCCTTGGGCTTGCGCGCGCGTTCGGCGAAGCGCTCGCGGTTTCAATGGTAATAGGCAAGATGCAGGCGTTCCCTGCAGGCCTGCTTTCACCAACGACTAACCTTACTTCGGAAATAACGGCGGATATGGGCAACACTACCTCCGGCAGCGAGTGGAACAACGCGCTTTGGTCCATGGCGCTGCTTTTGCTTATAATATCCTTCATATTTATCCTGCTTATACGTATTGTCGGCAGGAAAAGGAGGGCTTAAGCTAATGGATGCGAAACATAAACACGCTAAAACCGCGGACAAGGCCGCGACAGTTATACTTTATATTATAGCGGGATTTTTCCTCGTGCTTTTGGCCGCTTTTACCGTGTATGTCTTATACCGCGGAGCGGTTTCGTTCAGCCCTGAATACCTGAGCTTTACGCGGCAGGGAATAGGCGTGCAGTTTTTCAATACGGTATACCTTGTCTTCCTTTCGCTTATTATCTGTGTCCCGATAGGCATTGCGGCGGGCATATATATGGCGGAGTACGCCGGCAGCGGCAGGCTCACCCGTTTTTTGCGCATGTGCATTGAAACACTTGCGTCGCTTCCGTCCATAGTCGTGGGCCTTTTCGGCTACCTTGTGTTTTTGGTTATGACAGGACTGCACTGGAACATGCTTGCGGGCGCGCTTGCGGTTTCAATACTTAACCTGCCGTCGCTTACTACGGTTACGGAGGACGCCTTCGGCGACGTACCTGACCTTTACCGCGACGGCAGCTTAGGCTTAGGCGCTACGCACTGGCAGACCATAACAAAGGTGCTTCTGCCAGTGGCGCTTCCGCGTATTATAACCGGTATAATAATGGCGGCCGGCAGGGGGTTCGGCGAGGCGGCCGCGCTTTTGTTTACATCGGGCATGAGCTCGGACGTTGACTTTTCAAACTGGAACCCCATGAGCATAAACTCCCCGCTCAGCGTCATGCGCCCGGCGGACACGCTTGCGGTACGCATTTGGGCGCTGAAAACCGAAGGCGTCGCCGCTAACGCGGACAAGCTGTCGGATATCTCCGCGGCCGTGCTTATACTTATGGTTTTCGTATTCAGCCTCGCTTCACGCCATATCGGCGCGCGGCTCGAAAACAGGCTTACCGGCGGCAAAGGAGGAAAATAATGGGTACTAAAATACTGGTACAGGACATGAACCTGTACTACGGCGATTTTCAAGCGCTTAAGAACATAAACATGAGTATTTCAGAAAATAAAGTCACGGCGCTCATAGGCCCTTCAGGCTGTGGAAAATCAACCTTTATAAAATCCATAGACAGAATGAACGACCTTATAAACGATGTAAAAATAGACGGTAAAATACTCCTTGACGGTGAAGATATATACTCAGGCGGCGTTGATGTGACGCTGCTCCGCAAGCGCGTGGGGATGGTCTTTCAGAAAGCGAACCCGTTCCCGATGACTATTTATGATAATATAGCTTACGGCCCGCGGATACACGGCGTCAAGAGCCGTAAGAAGCTTGATGAAGCCGTTGAAAAAAGCCTGCGCGGCGCGGCGCTTTGGGAAGAAGTTAAAGACAGGCTGAAAAAAAACGCGCTTGGCCTTTCGGGCGGGCAGCAGCAGCGCCTGTGCATAGCGAGGGCCCTCGCCGTAGAGCCCGAGGTGCTGCTTATGGATGAACCTACAAGCGCCCTTGACCCTATATCGACAATGAAGATAGAGGAACTCATTTCTACACTTAAAGATAAATATACTATAGTAATAGTAACGCACAATATGCAGCAGGCGGCGCGCATCTCAGACTATACGGCTTTTTTCCTGCACGGGGAAGTAGTAGAGTTCGCGCCAACGGCAAAGCTTTTTTCAATGCCGGAGGACAAGAGGACCGAGGACTACATTACGGGCAGGTTCGGCTGACGCCACGCTTTCTTACCGGCATGTACGCCTTAAAACGGCGGTTTGTTCCGTTCTAAAATTTACAAACATTTAATTTTTGTATATAATAAAGGAGGATATATAACAATGAGTGCAAGAGCCGAATTTGACAAGGAGCTTGAGGCCCTGCATTTGGACCTCATACGTATGGGCGGGCTGATAGACGAGGCCATTGACAATTCTATTACAGCTTTGGAAAACCGTGACCATGAGCTTGCAAGGGACGTAGTTGAGAACGACAGGCGCATAGACGACCTTGACCGCTCCATAGAGTCGCGCTGCCTAAGCCTGCTGCTTCGCCAGCAGCCGGTGGCGTCTGACCTGAGGGCTGTTTCCACGGCGCTTAAAATGGTGACGGATATGGAGCGCATAGGCGACCAGGCGGCGGATATCGCCGACTTGACGCTGCGTTTCGACGATACTCCTTTCATAAAGTCGCTTGAGCATATCCCGCTTATGGCGCGTATAGTTTCATCTATGGTAAAAGACAGCATACGCGCTTTCGTAGACGGGGATGCGCAGTTTTCCCAGGAAATAATTCAAAGGGATGAAAATGTCAACGGACTGTTTGAAACGGTAAAAAGAGAGATTGTCGCCATACTCGCGAAATCGACGGAGTCTGTCGACCAGGCTGTTGATTTTCTTATGATAGCAAAGTACCTTGAACGTATCGGCGACCATGCCGTTAATATTTGCGGCTGGGTCATATTCTCCGTAACCGGAAAGCATAAAAACGCTAAAATACTTTGAACACGGGCACGGCGCTGACATTATGGCGGGTGAAACAATGAAAAAACTTGTTTTCATAGTTGAAGACGATGAAAATATACGTGAAATCATCAGGTGCGCTTTGGCTTCCTGCGGGTTTGACGTCAGCGCGTTTGAAGACGCCGTTGAGATGTTCGGCGCCATGGTTAAAAATATGCCGGACCTCATACTGCTTGATTTGATGCTGCCTAAAATGGATGGGCTTGAAGCGCTGAAAAGGCTTAAGTCTGACGTGAGGTACTCACATATACCTGTCCTTATACTGACGGCTAAAAGCAGCGAAACAGACAAAGTCAAGGGCCTTGACCTTGGCGCGGACGACTATATAACAAAGCCGTTCGGAGTACTTGAGCTTATGGCGCGTGTGAGGGCGGCTTTAAGGCGCGGTACCGACCTGCCTAACCGTACGGCCGTGTGTTCCGCAAACGGCCTCAGCCTTGATCCGGTGCGCCACGAGGTAAAACTTGACGGAAAGCCCGTAAACCTTACGCTTAAGGAGTTCGAGCTGCTGCATTTGCTTATGGCAAACGCCGGGCGCGTGCTTACGCGCAACGAGATCCTTGACAGCGTATGGGGGTACGGCTATACCGGAGAAACCCGCACGCTCGACATGCACATAAGGAGCCTCAGACGCAAGATAGGCGACGGTGTCGAAAACGGCGGGTTTATTACTACAGTGCGCGGGGTAGGCTATAAATTCAATCAATGATTATGCAGGCGGGGAGGGTGACGCGGCTTGAAACGCGCCGTTATGATTCGCAGCCTGATAATAGCGCTTGTCGCCATGCTCATTTCAGGCGCGGTTTCGTCGTTCGTCATAAGGCGGCAGTACGTTGAAAGCCGCCAAAAAGAAATGCGCGAGATGCTTAACGTTATCTCGTCCGCCAATTTCGGAAAAGATTATTATACGCTTGCCAAAAATATGGCCGGCCTTTCGGAAAATTCGCTGCGTGTGACGTTTATAGCCGGCGACGGGAGCGTCATGGGCGACAGCGCGGCGGACCCTAAAAAAATGGGAAACCATAAGTCGCGGCCCGAAGTCGCGGATGCTTTAAAGACAGGCTACGGGGAGGACGTGCGCCGCTCGCAAACCACTGGCACAGACATGCTCTATGCCGCCAAAAAGATGCCCGACGGCAGCATATGCCGCCTGTCACAAAATCTTGGTGCCGTTTACCTGCACGTGTGGTCACTGCTGCCCGGACTTTTGATAGGATTTGTTACCGCCGTGGCGGTAACGCCTTTTTTAGCATGGCGGCTTTCCAAACGCGTTGAAAAACCTTTCAGCGAGGTCGCCCTTTCGCTCGAAAACATAAACGCAGGCGGGTATGGCACAGACCTGCCTGAACCGGAGTATGCCGAGCTTGTGCCCATAGTACGGCAAATCAATACGCTGTCGCATAAAATAGTTTCTACGCTTTCGGAGCTTACCGAGGAACGCAACCGCATAACGTACCTTCTTGACAATATGAACGAAGGCCTCGTTGTGCTTGACCATGAGCAGAAAATACTTATAGCCAACCGCTCAGCGCGCTCTTTCTTCGGCACGCAGAAAAATCCGGAGGGCGGCAACCTGCTTAAACTTATAAATACGCCGCGGATTGTTGAGTCGGCCGCCAAGGTGGCCGATAGCAACGAATCGGAGTCGTTCGACTCAGTCTCGTATGACGGAAGCAAGATACTGCATCTTTTTGTAAACCCTGTTGCAGGCGACCGCAACGGCGGAGTGATCATTTTGATTACCGACGTGACGGCTACGCGCAAGGCTGAGCAGATACGATCGGAATTCATAGCCAACGCTTCACACGAACTGAAAACCCCGCTTACGTCCATAAAGGGTTTCGCTGAACTTATGGAATCGGGCATTATAACAGACACGCAAAAAACATCGCAGTACCTGTCGCTTATACGTTCGGAAACGGACAGGATGATTGTCATCATAAACGATATCCTCGATTTGTCGGAGCTTGAGTCCATAGAGGAAGATGCGGGCCAGACGGACGTTAGCATGCTCGATATAGCTAAAAAAGCGGCGGCGACACTTTCTGTGCAGGCCGCTAAAAAGGATGTTTCCGTAACGGTTTCCGGCGACGGCGGGACAGTCAGGGCAAACCCGAGCCGCATGGCGCAGCTTGCGGTAAACCTTATGGACAACGCCATAAAATATAACCGCGACGGCGGTAAAGTAATTGTCGCTGTGAAAAAACATAACGGCACGGTGACGTTTACCGTGGCCGACACCGGCGAAGGCATCCCGCCAGAGTCGCTTGACCGTGTGTTCGAGCGGTTTTACAGGGTAGACAAAAGCCGAAGCCGCAAAATGAGCGGAACGGGGCTTGGGCTTTCAATAGTTAAGCATATAGTAGAGCTGTACAAGGGGAAAATAAACCTTAAAAGCAAAATAGGAAAAGGCACCGTCATAAAAGTCACGCTTCCCTCGGGCGGCGGTGGGCAGGTTTTGGAATAATATATAAAATTTAAGTTGACATAATTTTATGGCGGATGTATAATACATTTATATATTAACCGGGTTAATAATTACCGTATGCGGAGATTTTAATCTATGCCATCAAAAGATATTCAGGAAAGTGTTCCCGAAATCTTAAAAACGCTTAGGGATATAAGCATAAACTCTATATTTAAGGATATAACCTTCAGCGAATACACTATCCTGAAAATAGCTTTCATTCTCAGGCGGGAGTCTAAAAACGACACGGTGTATGTTTCGCAGATTGTAAAAAGGCTCAGGTCGTCCACACCTTCAGTTTCAAAAGCACTGAGGAACCTTGAGGCAAAAGGGCTTATACGGCGTGAAACGGATCCCGCAAACCGCAGGCGGACGTTCGTTTGGCTTACGCCGGAGGGCTATGCTGCCGAAAAAGATTCCGACCGTGCTTTTTACGCCTTTTTTGAGAGAATATGCGGAAAAGTCGGAAAAGAAAACATGGAAACTTTCGGCAGGATTGCCGTTAAGCTGTCAGCGGCCATAACAACTGAACTGAAATCGATTCAAGAAAGGAGAGAAGGACAATGAAGAGGGATTATTCCCAGATTACACCTCCTATCTCAGAGCTTGCGGGTGTATGCGATGCAAGCTACCCAATAAATCCGGAGTTATACGACAAGTACAAAGTAAACCGCGGGCTGCGTGATTTACAGGGGAACGGTGTACTTACAGGCCTTACAAAGATATCGGAGATCAAGTCTAAAAAGCTTGTCGACGGTGTCGAGGTGCCGTGTGCAGGCGAACTGTACTACAGAGGATACAATATAGAAGACCTCGTAAAAGGCTTTATTTCCGAAGGAAGGTACGGCTTTGAGGAGATAACCTACCTGCTGCTTATCGGAAAACTGCCTGACAAAGAAGAACTCGCCTCTTTTGAAGACCTGCTTAAGAGCTACCGTTCCCTCCCGACGTCTTTTGTACGCGACGTCATTATGAAGGCGCCGAGCACTAACCTTATGAATTCGCTCGCGAGGAGCGTGCTTACGCTTTATTCATATGACAACAATGCCGAAGATATAAGCATACCCAACGTCCTGCGGCAGTGCATACAGCTCATAGCGACTTTCCCGCTGATGTCCATATACGGCTACCAGGCTTATAATTATTATATTAAAAAGCAGCAGAGCTTTATCCTGCACGACCCTGACCTTAATTTGTCGACAGCTGAAAATATCCTGCATATGCTAAGGCCCAACAATGAGTACACAGAACTTGAAGCAAGGGTGCTTGACCTTGCCCTTGTCCTGCACGCCGAACACGGAGGGGGCAACAACTCAAGCTTTACCATACACGTGGTTTCATCCTCCGGAACAGACACTTACTCAGCGGTCGCTGCGGCGCTTGCTTCGCTGAAAGGGTCAAAGCACGGCGGGGCAAATATAAAGGTGTGCCAGATGTTCGACGACATAAAGGCTCACGTGTCAGACCTTGAAGACCGTGAAGAAATAGAGCGCTACCTTATTAAAATACTTAATAAGGAAGCTTTTGACCACTCGGGGCTTATTTACGGCATGGGCCATGCCATATATTCAGTTTCGGACCCAAGGGCGCAGCTGCTTAAAAGCTTTTTGTCTAAGCTTTCAGTCGAAAAGGGTAAAGAGCGCGAATACGCGTTTTACAATGCCGTCGAAGAAACGGCGCAGAAAGTCATTTCGAAAAATAAGACAATGTATAAAGGCGTGAGCGCCAACGTCGACTTTTACAGCGGCTTTGTCTACAAAATGCTCGGCATACCGACGGAGCTGTTTACACCGCTGTTCGCCATAGCACGTATTGCTGGTTGGAGCGCACACAGGCTTGAGGAGCTTACAAACGCAAGCAAAATAATACGCCCGGCATACAAGGCTGTGAATGAACGTAAAAGTTACGTAATGCTTGAAAAAAGATAAAAAATGCCGGCGCTGGAAAACCAGCCCGGCTTTTTACACAGGCTCAATGTCGATAGTTGATGCTAAACCAAAACTACCGGCGTAGGGCAAAATAAAAAGCGCGTTCCGAGACGTTTTACACGTGACGGGGCGCGTTTTTTGCTTCAGACAAAGCGCGGAACCTGAGGAAAATGGTTTTATTGTTCCGGCAGCGCGGATTTATTCTATGTTAAGTTTCTTCCGCAGCATCCAGTCTGTAATGAAATAAAACACAGCTGCAAAAACAAGGGAGAAAATTATCATTGAAATAAGTTCCGTACGCATAAAGTACGCGAAGCTTTCGTCCATTATGTCTTTTCCAAAACGGCCGCCGTATACGTTTGACAAAATTATCTGCTGCACTATGCCAAAGCCTATGAATACGCCGAAACTCGCGAGCATTTTATGCTTTCCGCTAAGGCTGCCTATAACTATCGAAGCATATATCTGGAGTATGCACGCAAGCATGCTCAGTATTACAAAAATAATCGCTTCCGCCGTAAGCTGATGCGCGAGCGGACCGTACTTTTCGTAAACCTCTGAAATACCCATGCAGAATTTGCTGAAGCTCTGCATCGTATTTCCGTTTATAGTCATAATAAAAATCGAAAAGCCGGCGACTATGAGGCTTAAAGCTTCCCACATAAATGTAACTATGAGTTTTGAGTCTATATGGCTGTGTATACTTACGGGAAGCGTAAACGAAAGGTACCCTTCGTCGCCGAGCAGGTTCCTGTAAAACCGCCTTATGAGCACTACAAGCGTAACAACAAAAAGCGCTACTATAAAGGCTACGTATGTCATCATAGAAACGGTTGCCGCTATCTGCATAGCCTTGTTCGTACTGTTGCTGTATACGTAGGTGTTGTTTGCTATAAAAAATTTATTTAAAAGCGCAAGGGCTATTATAAGGCCGTAGATAGGGAGGAATACCCTCGCCGTCGACTTTATCTCATACTTTAAAAGCTTTCCTAACATTTGAACACCTCCCTGAAAAGCGCGTCCACACTTTTTCCCTCGTTCTCGCGTATATCATCGACGGTGGACGTCAGGACTATACTGCCTTTATTTATAAAAATGACGCCGTCGAGTATTTTTTCAACATCGCTTATAAGGTGCGTTGAGATGATGACAGTCGCGTTTTCACTGTAATTGGATATTATAGTGTTTAGTATATAGTCGCGGGTGGCCGGGTCAACGCCGCCGATGGGCTCGTCAAGCACGTACAGCTCCGCTTCCCTGCTCATAACGAGTATGAGCTGCACTTTTTCTTTAGTTCCCTTTGACATGGTCTTAAGCCTGTCTTTCGGGTTGATGCCGAGGCGCTGCAGCATTTCGTATGCTTTGTCTTTCCTGAAGTCTTTATAGAAGTCGCCGAAAAAGTCCGTCATGGTCTTTACGTCCATCCAGTCGTTAAGGTACGTGCGCTCAGGCAGGTACGAGACTATCCGCTTCGTTTCGACGCCTGGTTTCATGCCATTGACGAGTATCTCGCCGCTTGTCGGCGTCAAAAGCCCGTTCATAAGCTTTATGAGCGTTGTCTTGCCGCTGCCGTTAGGGCCCAAAAGGCCTACTATCTGCCCTTTGGGAACAGCGAGGCTGACAGAATTCAGCGCAAGGCACCCGGGGTAATACTTTACAAGGTTCCTGCACTCCATTATGTTATCCATTTTGTTCACTCTCCTCAATCGTGCGGTCTAAAAATGCGGTTATCTGCGCGCTTGTGAAACCGAGTTTATACATCCTGCGCAAATATTCATCTGAAATCTCTTTTGCGTAACTTTTCTTTATCTCCTCTATTTTCTCTTTATCCTCGGTAACGAAACGTCCGCTCGTACGCTGCGAAAAGATAAGGCCGCTTCTCTCAAGCTGCGACATAGCCCGCTGCATAGTATTAGGGTTTACAGCCGCCTCTGCTGCGAGGTCGCGCACCGACGGCAGCTTACAGCCCGGCGGGTACAGCCCCGACACTACCATAAGCTCTATCCTTTCGACAAGCTGCGCGTAAATAGGCCTGTCGGACTTAAGCTCCCACGCCATATAATTACCTCCGTTCTAAGTGTACCAATATATTAATACAATATTATTAACGTTTTGTCAATAGGAAATTTGTAATATGTCAGCTTTGTTATATCATATTTTTGGCGCCGAAGTATGTCGCCGCAAAGTAAGCCCCGTACACGGCGACAAATATGCCCGCTGTCGCAAGCGTGTTGGCGAGTACGTTAAGGTGGCCGGCTAACGTTATGATTTTGTTTACGGCGTATATGCCTACGGCTGAGTGAACCGCGGCAAGAGCAAGCGGAAGGAGAAAGTAAACGGCTATCTGCGCCAAAAGCGCGCGGTTCACCATTTTGCCGTCTGCCCCGAGCTTGCGCAGGAGGCCGTAACGGACGGTGTTGTCGGCAGCCTCCGAAAGCTGCTGCAAAGCGAGGACGGCAGCACCGGCAATCAGGAAGACAAGCCCTATATAAAGCGCCACATACGACGAAAAGACCGTGCTCGTCGCCGCGTCGTCGCGTACTTCTTCTTTGCTGTACGATATGTCATACGGCTTTTCTGCGTCGTCAGGGTACGCGCTGGAGAGCATCGACGTAAACTCTTCGTCGGTGACGCCATGCCCGTAGTTGATGTTAAGCACGACGTAAACAGGCTTAAGCCCCTTGAGCAGGCTGTCAGGCACTACGAGTACGCCGGCGTTTGTGCTGCTGCCGCTGTTTGACAATGACAACTTCATAGAGCTTTCGGACGTGCCGGCATACGCCGTCAGTTTTTTACCGGCGAACGATACTGTGCCGCCGCTTTTGCAGAAATCCTCAAAAGAAGGGATAATGCTGTCTATGTTGCACACTAACGTAAATTCATTTTCGCCGAGGCTTATTTTCTGCCTGCCCAGAAGGGCGGCCGTACTGTTGTAGTCGCTGACGGACATTGCCGGTACAGTGCTGTTTAAAAAGCTGTCTCCGTATTGCGTGAACCCCGGTATCAGCTGCCCGTACGTTATGTCAGTATCATAACGGGAATTCTGGGCGTAGTCGCCGGCAAAATTCATTATGCCGTTTTTTCCTTTTTGGATGCCGCCGACTATATCGCCGCCGCCCTGCGTCGCATATTTTTGCAGGGATATATCATAAGGAGCCGAGCTTTCAAGGTTTGACGAAAGGGCGTTTGAAACGCCTATGCCGGTCGAAAGCGTGCCTATGGTTATAAGGAGCATTATGCATATGACCGACATGGAAACGAAGTTTGTATTTACTTTTGAGTTTATCTGCCTTATGACGAACATATTGAGGTTTTTGAGGTAAAACTTTTTATGCGACTGCGCTATCTTGAGCGCGAAGCCCGAAAGCGACATAAAAAACAGCAGGGTGCCTATGCTGCCGAGTATTATGGAGCCTAAAAACCTTTTATCGGTAAAATCAAAATTACTTTGAATTATAAACGTATAGGCCGTAGCGAGGCACGCTACGGAAATAATGAAAGCGGCGGCCGCAAATCCCGTGCGGCTTACGCGGAATTTTTCATTTTGCCTTGAAGCGCCGAGAAGGTTTATTATCTTCAGCCGTGAAACGGAAACCGTATTGAAAAACATTATAACAAGGAAAATAATGCCGAAATATACAACAGTCTTTAACAGCGCATCACTGGAAAAGACGAAGCGGAACGGCTTAAGGTTTGCCTTGAAAAGCGATGCCGTGACTGCCGAAAGCCCCTGCGAGGCAAAGACACCGGCCGCAAGTCCGGCGGCAAGTGAAACTATGCCTATGGAGAATGTTTCTGTTATTATTATATTTGAAATGGAGCGCTTCTTCATGCCGAGCACCATGTAAACGCCAAGCTCTTTTTTGCGGCGTTTCATAAGGAAGTTGTTTGCGTAAACAGCCAGAAAACCGAGAATAACCGCTACAAAGACCGAAATATATCCTATGAGCCGGCTGAGCGATTGTATTGACCTTGCCTGTGATTTGCTTAGGTTTATCATGGCCGACTGCGCTCCGAGGGAATTAAAAAGGTAAAAAATGCATACCGCGAACATCAGCGTAAGAAAATAAACGGTGTAATCGCGGAAACTTTTACGTACATTTTTAAACGCAAGCTTATAAAACATCTGAATTTGCCCCCCCGAGCATTGTCTGCACACCTATTATCTGTTCGAAAAAGTCCTTGCGGCTCTGCCCTTCGCGCTTTATCTCGTCAAAAATAACGCCGTCTTTTATAAAGAGTATCCGCCTGCAGTAGCTTGCCGTAAAGGCATCGTGCGTTACCATTATTATGGTTGCCTTAAGCTCGCTGTTGAGCGTGTCCATACTTTGCAGGAG
>ENA-UOOE01001574-UOOE01001574.1-fermentation-metagenome-genome-assembly--contig:-NODE-1574-length-18923-cov-47.432796_pt1 | contig 18923 bp, 9 predicted proteins | sample MGYA00245776_ERZ724021 | MGnify/ENA primary metagenome ERZ724021 (study PRJEB28704, sample SAMN03018321) | fermentation metagenome | biome: anthropogenic terrestrial biome; feature: soil; material... | reverse complement strand
TCTTCGATGTTGCAGTGGATCTGAGAAGGGATTCTGCAACCTACGGCAAATGGGAGGGGGTCGTACTCTCTGAAGACAACAAAAAACAGTTCTACATACCTGAAGGATTCGCCCACGGCTTCCTAGTCCTATCAGACGAAGCAGAATTCACCTACAAATGCACAGACTTCTACCATGCCGATGATGAAGGCGGAATTCTATGGAACGACCCTGAGATAGGTGTTGAGTGGCCCCTTGAGGGTGTGGATGAGATCATCCTGTCTGAGAAGGATGAGAAGTGGAGGACGTTGACAGAGACGGATATCGAGTTTTAATTCAAAGACATGATCATGATCGGTTTTAATTAGACAATGATCATCTCATTTTTTTTAATGTTTTACGAATATTTCTAAGGGGTTTTGTGAGTTTCCAGCTATTAGATAAAGTAATTTCATGAATAAGTTGCTTTTTAGCATTAATCTCTAGTTCATAAGCCTGTTTCTGGCTTCTGAACTCACTTGCAAATTTCTGTTTTTGATTATTCAGTTCTTCATGCCACTGCTTTTCTCTTTCTTCCTGAACTTCCATCAAATGATCTATCCTTCTCATTAACTCATATTCCCTGTAAGTATTGGAATCTAGAACGTACTGATATTCTTTAGTATTTCTGGCATCTAAATTAGTTATACAAGGGCTATTTATTTTTTTGAAGTTTTCTTTGATAATTTCAAAAAAATCTTGTTTGTATTTTTTATCAACTTGGTTATACCTTACTAAAATACTTGAAATTCGATAATTAGAGAAACGTTCCATATAAATATCAAGGTTACCTGTTTTCATAAGAATATCTTCAGTCAAATCAAACATTTCAACAATATCAAAGAAACGTTCATTAGCTGAAGTTATAAATGAACCTGATCTATTGATTCTATAGTAATATAAAAAATCCCTGACTAAAGACAGTTTACTTGCTTTTAGATAAGTTTCATAAAAGAAGGTATTGTCTTCAAAATCCAGTCCCTCATGAAATTTTACACCGATTTCTTCTAAAAATTCTGATTTATACAGCTTGCTCCAGGGAGTAACGCATATGTCAAAGAAAAAATCTTTGGTTTTATCAGGAGTGAATACGCAGTTATCAAAAGTTTCATCAAACCTTTCTAAAGTAAAGTAGGGCATATCATATTTCAGTTCATGGGTTATATTATCAAAGCGGTGCGCAGAACACATCACCATGTCACTGTCATAAAATTTGGCATTTTCATACAATTTTTCATACATATCCAATTCAATCCAATCATCAGAATCCACAAATCCTATGTATTCACCTGTTGCATATTCCATACCTTTATTTCTGGCTGATGCAATCCCACCATTTTCTTTAGTAATCACTTTGATCCGATCATCCCTTTCTGCATATTCTTCCAATATTTGGAGAGAATGATCTGTGGAACCATCATCCACACATATCACTTCGATTTCACTTAAAGTTTGATTAATAACACTGTTTAAACACTTTTTAAGATATTCTTCCACGTTATAAACAGGGATTACCACAGATACTTTTAAATTCATCATTTAAACTCTCCAGACATAATAAATAAATTTTTTATAAAACTTGATCTTAAAATGTTCAACACCCGATATAAATCAAATCTTGGACTTAAAGAAATTAATAGTTTTATCCAAACCAGAACTCAAAATAGTTTTAGGATTCCACCCGAGAATATCTCTAGCTTTATAGATATCTGGACACCTTCTGTGCGGATCATCCTCAGGTAAAGCTTCAAAAATTATTTCTGATCTTGAGTCTGTTTTTTCAATGATGATCCTTGCAAGGTCCAGCATGTTATACTCATCCGGATTTCCAAGGTTGATGATCTCTCCATTCAGACCAGCCATTATGGACATTTTCATGATACCTGCTACCATATCATCGACATAACAGAAACTTCGAGTTTGATAACCATCCCCATAGACAGTTAAAGGTTCAGAGTTTAAAGCTTGAGAAATGAAGTTAGGAATTACCCTACCATCATCTGCTTTCATTCTCGGGCCGTAGGTGTTGAATATTCTTGCTATTCTAACATCCAATCCTTTCCTGAAATATGCCATTGAAAGAGCTTCAGAAAACCTTTTTGCTTCATCGTAAACTGAACGGGGGCCACTTGGATTGACATTTCCCCAGTAACCCTCACTTTGGGGGTGAACCAGTGCATCTCCATAAACTTCAGAAGTGGATGCAAACATGTACCTGGCACCACAGGACTCTGCTAATTCTAGAGTTTTTAAGGTTCCAATTGAATTCGCCTTCAAAGTTTCTAAGGGATATTTTAAGTAGTCTTTGGGACTTGCTGGACATGCAAAGTGGAGTATTAAATCAAAATCTGTTTCTGTATCCCCCTTTTCTGTTACGTCATGTTCTATAAAATGGAAAAGAGGAGATTGGATGTTCTCCAAGTTTTCAAGGGATCCTGTTATGAGATTATCCATTCCATATACTTCAAATCCTTCATCAATGAATCTTTCACATAAATGACTGCCGATGAAACCAGCTGCCCCCGTAACAAGAATTTTACCCATAAAACCGCCTTAATCCCCAATTTAATATGAACTTTTTAAATGCTTATTATACATGATTATCCCATTAATAGTTTGGCATTTGTTATCTGTAACTTTCAGATTCATTCCAAACTAGACCGCCACAGGATGCGTCATGGATGAATCTATTAATTTAAGGTATGGATAGTGTTCTTTCATGTATTCTGTAGCGACCTCATCTTGTAAATGTCTTTCATGGGGATTACCTACAATTCATCCTGTTCATACTCATAGGGGATTGAAACTATCATGACACTGCATTTATCATTCTCTGTATCCCTTTAACAATTCTTTAGCAGATTCTAGTTCAATGTGTTCCAGTACATCGCCCATTATTATGATCGTAGTGTTCAAAATGGAAATCCATGATTTCTCTATGAATATGTTGTCATAGATTTTATCCAGACCCATTTCATGGATATTTTTATCATATGTATCCACACCATCAATATTTTGATAATAAAAAGCTCTTAGTAACTTACCATATACTCCTGAACCAAAATCCCACATCTAAAATTTTTGCATCTTTCCTTATATTTTCCAGGATGTATTTTAATATGGCAGGCTTGCCCTCATCTGGACTGAGTCCTCGTAGGTTGGTTTTTAAACTGTAACCAATTAAATTTGACCTTTAAAAGGATAACATTTCATTTTCCATTTTTAGGAGAGTTAATTGATTTTCTAGGGCCTTATTTTCTTTTTTACCGAGATTTAATTGATTTTTTAAAGCTTCATTTTTTATGTCTAACTCTCTTACTATACTTGTCTTTCTTATTTGATCCTATCATTCTTTTAATCAGTGATATCCCTTTTGAATACTAGTAATAATACCTTTCTCTTTGATTCTATCTCATTATTCTGAAAAAATAATAACCTTTGCAAAGAGTTAATCTTTAAGAAAAACCCCACAATTGAGTTTTTGAAAAAATACCAGAAATAAAGAATACATCAACTCTGACCCTTTTTAAATTCAAAAAAAATCTATGAAAGCTCAATTTATCCTTGTTAAATTCCGAGAAAGAATATTTATCAAAAGAAAAAAAGATTAAAAAATAAAATCACAGATGTTTCAGGGAAATTGGATGAAGTACATTAAGAAAAAAATATTTTATAATATAAATTGAAGTAGTATGAAAGCAACACATTATAAAGATCAACACTCCTTTTCGTAGATACTGATTAGTCAATAGAAAATTATAATTAATTCCCCATTAAGTTATAACTTTATTTTAATCAAATATTGTATTTGAAGATTCAAGTTCACTGGAGAATACAAATGGTAAAGGTTCCACCCAAAGTAAAAGAATTAAAAAGTTATGATGAACTTAGAAGGCTCAGAAATCATTTAAGAGACGATTATAAAACATTAAAATGTAAAACAGGTTCCAAAGTTAAAGTAAGTACATCTAAGATCAAAGAATACCTTGAAAGGGAAAGACTTACAGAAATCCAAAAAAAAGAAATTTACGAATCAATAATAAACAGAAACCGTTCTATTATGGATTTGTATGACTTTGGTAAAGATGCTCCACTGGTTTCAATTATAATAATCAACAAGAATGATTTAGAAGATTTAAAACGAGTATTCCATAATTTCAGTGAAAAAAGCCAATATCCTAACTACGAGATTTTAGTGGTTGACAACGCGTCCACAGATAACTCTGTAAAGTTCTTAAAAGAACTTTCAGAGGATCTGCCCATAAAGATCATTGCGAACAAGGAACATGAATCATTTTCACGTGCAAACAACAAAGCTGCAGAATCTGCAGAAGGAGAATATTTACTACTTCTAAAAAACGATGTTGAACCCACTTATGGCTGGCTCAACCAGATGATGCAAACTGCATTAAAATCAAAGAATGATGGTGCTGTTGGTGCGAAACTGGTTTACCCTGACTGTTCTGAATCGCAGCATAACCAAAAAAAATCATTCAAAACTAAACATACTGGAATTGTATTCCATGTTAAAAATGGTTTCGTTCAACCTTACAACCGGGATAACGGAAAATCTATTGAATTTAGTACTAAAGATAGATTAAGGGCTGCAGTTTCTTCATTAGCTTTACTCATTGAAAAGAAAAAATATTTTCAAGTTGGTGGGCTGGATGAGTTATACGTTGATGGATATGAAGATGTGGATTTCTGTTTAAAACTGTTGAAAAGGGGTTATAAAAATATTTACTGTTCTAAAGCTCTTTTATTTCATCATGATCTTATCAACTCTGAAAATAAGAGTAAAAAAGTCAAAAAACAAATTAAGAATAACAAAAAATTGTTCCAGCAGAGATGGGACAAATGGTTACGTAGAGAGTTCTTGATGGATAAACTAAATTGTGAATTGTTATTTTCTGAGAAACCTTTGAAGATTGCATTTGCAGTTACACAAACCGGTAAAACAACATCTGCAGGGGATTACTTCACAGCCCTAGCTTTGGGAAATATTCTGAAAAAATTTGGATGGGAAATAATTTATTTATCACAAAGAGGTTCTGAAGATTGGTATAATGTTGACGAAGATGTTGATGTTTTAATATCACTTTTAGACAGTTATAATATCCATAAGATCCGTTCAAAAAATAATTTGCTGATTAAAGTTGCATGGCCACGTAACTGGTTCAGTAGATGGGTATCCAATCCAGATTTTATAAATTACAATATTGTATTTGCACCAAGTAATATTGCATGTGATTACATTACAAAAAAAACTGGAGTTGAAACATTTTTATTACCATTAGCTGCAGACCCCCATATTTTCAACAGTACTATAACTGAAAATGAAAAGTTGAAGTGTGATTATTGCTTCACAGGTAGTTACTGGGGTTATCCACGTGAAATAATTGATATGTTAGATCCTAAAAGTTTACCTTACACCTTTAAATTGTATGGGAAAAACTGGGAAAAGTTAAAGAAATTCAAAAATTATCATTATGGATTTGTGAATTATGACAAATTACCTGAAGTGTACAGATCCACCAAGATAGTTGTTGATGATGCCAACACAGTAACGAAGGAATATGGATCAGTAAACAGTAGAGTGTACGATGCTTTAGCCAGTGGAGTTTTAGTTTTAACCAATGGTGCAAAGGGTGCAAAAGAAATATTTAATGGGGATTTGCCTGTTTACACATCCAAAGAAGAACTTAGTAATCTATTGGAATATTATCTATCCAATGATGAAGATAGAATATCTAAAATCAAAAAGCTGCAAAACTTCGTACTGTCCAATCATACTTACGACCAGCGCGCCATTACAATAAAGAAACTTTTGGAGAGTTATATTCTAGAAACTAAGATTGCTATTAAGATCCCTGTACCAAACTGGGAAGAAATCCACCAGTGGGGTGATTACCATATGGCTCTGGGCCTTAAGAAGGAGCTGGAAAGGAAGGGATGCAGGGTTATGCTCCAAATATTGTCTGAATGGGATGGTGATGAGGATGCGCACTGCGATGCGGTCATAGTCTTAAGGGGTTTGAGCCGTTACAAACCTAAAAAACATCATTTCAACATCATGTGGAACATATCACATCCAGATGATGTAACCCCCCAAGAGTACAACCAGTATGATCATGTTTTCATAGCATCAGAACTCTGGGCCCAGAAGGTGGCTGAAGAGGTTGATATTCCTGTGGAAACCATGTTGCAGTGCACGGATCCAGAACTTTTCTACCCAGATCCTGATGATAACTACAAACACGACTTGATCTTTGTTGGAAACTCAAGGAAAGTTTACAGAAGAATTATTAAAGATATATTACCTACAGATAAAGATCTTGCAGTTTATGGAACGAATTGGAAGGGCATTATACCTGATGAGTATATCAAAGGAGAACACATCCCCAACAATCAGTTACGAAAAGCTTATTCATCTTGTAAAATACTTTTGAACGACCATTGGGAAGATATGAAAGAGAAAGGATTTATATCAAACCGTTTATTTGATGGATGTGGAGCTGGAGCATTCATAATCTCAGACAAAGTTAAAGGGGCTGAAGAAGTCTTTGGAGAAGATCTGATCACCTATGAAACGCCTGAAGAGCTGCATAGTCTCATGGAACATTATCTTAGTAATTCTGAAGAAAGGAATGAAAAGGCTGAGAAAGCTAGAAATAGAATAGCATATGAACACAACTTCCAAAAAAGAGCAGAAAAAATTTTAGAAGTGTTAAATAAAAATTTATTTAATTAAAAAGAATGGTTAAATAAATTATGATATTATAACTATTAATTTAAGTATAAAAAAAATAGAATGTGAGAATTATGCAAAATACCAAAAAATATTTTGATCAGGATTATAACTTGAAATTTTATTTAACAATCCAGTTTGAATTAGTTATTTTATAAATTTAAGGGGTTAAATGTCATCTTTTTCCCCAGTTTCTTTTTCCTCATGTTTTGAATTATTATTGACCACTTCTAAAATGCTTTCAACTCTTTTTTCAAAGGTATGGGAACTTAATACCATATTTCTACCTTTTTCAAGTAGTGTTTTTCTCTCTTCATCATTTTCTAAGTAATAATCAACCAATCTGTGAAGTTCATTAGCTTCTTCATATGTAATTAGGGCATCCCCAAAAGTAGTATCCGCACCCTTAACATTGTCAGAGATTATAAAAGCTCCAGAAGCGAATCCATCGAAGATCCTATTGGATATAAATCCTTTTTCACGCATGTCATCATGGTGATCATTCAGTAATATTTTACAGGAAGAGTAGGCAGTATGGAGTTCGTTGTTAGGAATGTGTGAACCACAATAATATTCTTCTTCAACATGACCATACCAAAAATTCCCATACAATCCAAAATCTTTCTGTGTGGGTAAGAGATCTTTAATGATTTTTCTAGGGATCTTCTTATTGTTACCTACAAATAACAATTCATGTTCATATTTCTCAGAAGGTTCTGGATAGAACAATTCTGGATCTGTGCATTGGAGCAATGGTTCCACAGGTACCTTCACTTTATTTTTTAATTCATTCGCCCAGGGTTCAGATGCTACGAAAACATGATCATATTCATTATACTCATCTATATCTATTTTATCTGGGTGAGAAATGTTCCACATAACGTTGAAATGCTCAGGTTTAGGATCGTATTTAACTAATCCCCTGAGAACTAAAACCACATCAACATCCTCATTCTCATCCCATTCAGGGACCATTTGAATAACAGTTTCATAGTTCTTTTTTTCAAATTCCTTTTTTAAAGCTAATGCAAAATGATAATCTCCCCAATTAGATACAACATTCCAACTAGGTGCAGGTACCTTGATGGCAATTTTTCCATTTGGATCATTATTTGAACTTCTAAAACTTTTTTTATTTACTAGTTCAAACCCTCGATTGTAAGAAGACATTTTAACTTTTTTTAGTTCGTGTAAACTGTAATGCACAAGTGGGTTTAAATTTGACTTAACAACATCTGGATGTGATTCTAAATAGTAATCACCATCAAATGAAGCATTAGGCTGTCTACCCTCTTTAAAACCATGTAAAATATAATGTATGAGAGGATTCGCACCAGATGTTTTAACATCCGTGTTGATATCAAGATAATAAAGAGGATCAAAGAGTTTATTCTTTTTAATGGATTTATAACCTCTTACATTCATTATGGCCTGTTTAATACCATTATTATTCCTATTAAAAAAGATTTGTAAAGTTGGGAACTTCAAAATAAGTTTTTGAGCAAAGGATTTCATTTCAAGGTTAGGGCCTTCATTTTCTGCGATTATATCTTTTTTTAGATTTAAGTAGTCTAAAGAAAGATCTTCACAGAATTCTAATAAATTAGCAATGGGGTTGATCTTTTTGTCAGTATACTTAATCTCAATATTTTCGCAAAAACTAAGATCAAATGGATCTTCATAAAAGTTTACTTCCAGTTTGTTATATCCTAGTTTTCTATCACTCACTGCATATTCAGATGCAAATTTTATGATATCTCCTTCACTTATTTTCTCATTACTTTTTATTTGATCAAAAATTTTTTTCCAATGCAAACTCTGGTTTTCCTTCCTTTCTACATTAGATAAAGCATTAATCCATCCAATTGTAATCTTAGAAATAGCATGTTCTGTAGATCTTATAGGAAAATGGGCTATACGTAAATTATCATTATTAATCTGTTTTATTGAATCATTAAATTTAGATTTGTATATTAAATCATGGCTTCCTCTAGCTACGATTACATCATAATCTGTTACCAAGTTTTTTGGTATTATCACCTTTTGATTAGCAATAACCAGTGACTTATCAATATTTTCATCCCTAGCAAAAGTTATTCTGGATGGTATAAATTTTTCATTCTTTTTTTTACCTAGATAGGGAATATAAGTTCTCCACAGGATTTTGTGGTAAGTATCAGCTTCAATATCTTCCAAAAATTCTCTAGGATTACCCGCAGTAGTTGAAATTATAAACTCATCAGCATCCAACGGAACAATGATGTCTGCATCAAATTCTTCTACAGCTTTTTTCAACAGGCAGGTCATCTTAGCAACTTTATCAAATTCCTTATCCACATCTTCAAATACGAATATTGGAAAATTTTCATTTTTTAGTTTATTTAATATACTAAGAGTATCGTCAGAACTACCATTATCCAGAATAATCATTCCATCCATTATATTTGCGTTATAACGAACGAAAGATTCAATAATATCCATCTCATTTTTTACCATACTGATAGAAAATATTTTTTTTCTGTCTACCATTTATAAACCTCTCAAATTCAATGTGAAACACTTAAAATAGTGAAATTTGAATAAAAAAATATTTGTCTTATAATAATTAGAAATTCTTAAAAAATTTAATATGATTTTCAAATGATTTTTATCTTCTATTACTCAATCCATCAAGATTACTTTTTAATAAGATATTTTATAAATTTATTTTAAAAAGGTTTTCTTTTAATAAAATCAATCAGTGCAATTTTAAGATATAGTTAAATTTCAAATAACAATATAATAAACCTATTGGCTTAAAAGAGAAAATAATAAGTTAACACACAAAGGATATTAAAAAGGAGTATCTCTTATAAGATGGAATAATGGGAGATATCATTGCAAAACATACACAGTAAAAATTTCAAAATATCATTTATAATATGGAAAGAACTACGAAAACCAAAAGAAAAAAATATTTCATAGATCGCATTTTCTAATAATGGAATTAACACAGATTATTAAAAATTTTGGTTAACCTAAAACATAAAATAAGATTAATTGCTATAAATTCCAAAAGAAGTCTTAAATAATTCTTACTCCCTCAAAAACACATACTATGGAAAGGATTCAGTGTTGTGCTTCAAATCCTGCCTGAATGGTACGATGACGTTGATACCCTCTGGGATGCAACCATATCCTTTAAGGGGTTTAAGCCATCACAAACCTAAAAAACAACACTTCAAGATTAGGTATCTCCCATTCTAACGACATTAATGTTGAAGAGTGAACCAGTATGACCAGTTTTTCATAGCATCAGAGAATTAGACCAAGAAAGTAGCTGGAGAAGTTGATATTCCTGTGGAGTCCTTGCTTCAATCCACGGATCTTGAGTTGTTCTATCCAGATCCTGATGAGAACTACAAACACGATCTACTCTTCATTGGAAACGCAGGGAAATGTTTACAAAAATATAATCAAAGACTTGCTACCAACTATGACCTTACAGTCAATGGAACAAATGGAAGAGCATAATTATTCAGAACATCTATAAAAGTTATTTTGAACTTGGAGGACATCCTGTGATCAAAAAGCAGATCAAAAAGCAGATCAAAAAGCAGATCAAAAAGACAGACACATTCAAGGAGATTGAAAATAAAAATAAATCTCTTGAAAAACAAATTAAAAACTTAAAAGATCATGTCAAAAACATGGAAAGACTCAGAGATAATTTAAAAGCAGAAAACAGAAGCATTAAAGATGTTTATGTTAAGAAAACTTCCAATACCCCCTGTGATTATGATAGTTTAACTGTTGTAATACCCTACCGTGAAACTGAGGACTTAGAACGGGAAGAGAACGTTGAAATCACTTTGAGGTACTTGAGTAAAGTTGGAATTACTAATTTAATAATATCTGAACACTCCGATGTTTCATCTGAAAAGTTTTTAGTAAAGGAATATGAAAACCTGTTTAATTCTTTTAAAGTTATTTTCAGTAATGCAAATGGGAGTCTGTTTAACAAAGCTCATGCCATTAATGAAGGAGTTAATGCATCAAAAACACCTTACATTGCAATTGTGGACATCGATTGTCTGACAGAAAAGAAAAATATCGATCTGGCCATTAACCTACTGGAAAAAGGATTTGAAGTTGTTCATCCATTTAATAGAGTGATAAAAGACATAGTGGATAAAGAAGAGTTTAAGAGAGAATATGATTTCAAAACTGTACAATCTCCCCCACAATATAGGGATTGGGCTGATGGGGGCATAGTATTCTGGAATAAAAAGTCTTTTATGAATATTGGCATGAAAAATGAATACTTCAGTGGTTGGGGTGGTGAGGATAATGAAATTATTATCCGAGCCAATGTATTTCAGTTAAAACAGATCCGAATAGATGAAAGTTTATACCATCTCTACCATGACCGCCCTAAAATAAGAACTAAAAATAATGTGGAACAAATTAATAAGATCGAAGAAATTAAAAGTAAAGAAGAACTTTTAAAGGAAATAAACAGATGGCCATGGGTTTTTAACTTTAAAGAAAATCAAGATTGATTTCATGGATTACTACTTTTACATGACTCAATCTCAAGAATCTCGCGATAATTTCTTAATTGTCATTTTGTGAGTATATTCCATAGTAACGGTATCTGTTCTGCATTTCCCACAAGGTTATAACACTCAAAAGAATAAAAGCTTGCAGAATTTATCGAACAAACTTCTTTATAAAATTATCAAAGTAATATTTAATATATACTGCGCACTATCTATTACATCTAAGATGCTTTGAATAAAGTAAAAGAAATTTTAAATTATTTTCAGTTAAATTGAAATATCATAAACTGAAAACTCATGGGAATCATCTTTAAAAATGTTTTCAAAAGCTTTAATGAAATTACTCTTAGAAAACAATACATTTTTTATCTTTTTAGTTTTTTCAAATATAAACTCGTCCCCTAATCTTATGCCAACGTCTGATTCAATGTAGGAATAATGTAAAATTGCTTTTTCAACAAAATCTTTCTTCATCTGAATGTTAGCAAATATGAAATAAGGAGTATTATTTGAAATTACTCCATTTTGAGTTAAGAGATAATTTAGGGAATATATTGCAATTTCTTCATTTGCATATTTTTTATATACGTTCTTAATCAGATGATTAGGTATTTGATCAGAGATTAGTAATACTAATTTTTTAGAATCAAAATCTATTGATTTATAATGTTCTAAGACCTCTTTAATTTCGGATTTACTATTAACTACATAATAAAATGTAACATTACTATCTTCCACTATATATTCATAATTAATTGAATTTAATATTTCTTCAACCCGTTTGGAATAAGTGTGGTTTTTTAAAACATTATACAAATTATGGATTCTTTTTTCTTCAGAATTAGATAAATCCAATTTATCTTTTCCAATGAATGTGATATTATTTCCAAATAAATCAAACATACCCTTAGAATAATTCGATAAAACAAAAGTATTACACAACATTAACTCAAATACTCGCCTAGCAAACATAGTACTCGAATCTGTTACCGTATTAATGTTTAATGCATATTCACTTTCTTTATAAATTTTTTCAATTTTATCAAAGGGTACTGGTGGATTAATATAATCAGAATATTTCTTGGGAAAAATACGATTTGGATCATCTTTATGGGTATAATAGGCTCTATTATAAATTTTTAAGTTATATCCACTATCTAAGATATTATCAAAAATTTCCACCATCTCTTTACTTCTTTGAACATGTAAATTTCCATACCAACTACCTGCAAAAATGACATCTTTAGACCTCTTTTGTTTCTCAATAGGGTTAAATAATTTTGGCTGTGCAGCAAACATTAAAAGATGAACACTTTGGTGACCATAATCTTCTTTATATCTTGTAACACATTCTTCAGCTGTTGTAAAAATATGATCAAATTTTATGGCAGTATCCACAAAATTGTGACTTTCATCATCGTAGTGAGTAGGATCTTCTTTATTCCAAAAAATAGTGGTTATGGCATTTTCATTACAATATTCAAGTATATCAAGTAAAACTGCCCGGTTTTCCCCTTTAAAATTAATGCTGGAATAAATTTGACCTTTCCACGGTCTTAATTCAGAATCAGTCCCACTCCAAGCAGATTCACATAAAAAAAGATCTGGTTTTTCCGTTTCAAATATATCAAACCAGTTTGATGGTTCAACAGTAATGGTATTAAATTCATATTTAAAACAGTTATAACTAAATTCATCAAGTATAACTGCAACTTTAATATCTTTCAATTTTTTTGGTTTAGATTCAGTTAATTCATTAAATCTAGATTTTAGGGATGTTTGTTCAACATTCTTTAAATGCCCATTATTTCCATTAAAAAACGTTTTTAAATTTTTTTTGCTTTGAAAACTAGATTTTATAAATAAATATGTTTTTAAAATTGTATCTGTAAATTTAACAATTTTTCTGGATTTATATTTTTTCACCAAAGTTTCTAAGTTCTCATTTTCTTTTTTTAAATTTTCAAACTTTTTGTGTTCATATAAAAATTTAGCTAAACGTTTCTCACTAAGTTTCTGCAACTCCTCAATTTTCTTTTCTTCTTGATTTTTTTGTTTTTCAGCAGTTAAAAAGTTATTTCGGTACATCCAACTTGCTTCTAAATTCTTAAGCATGTTAAATATGAGATACTCCCTTGAAATTGGCTTTAAATCTCCTAGTTTCGTTTCATGAATTGTTAAGATATTAAATTTAAGAATATCTATTATTTTGTAGTTATAACAATCAAGAATTTTTAAAACTTCTTCTAAAGTATCTAAATTAACTTCTATCCATAAAATTGGCTTATATTCCTTAACTGTTTTTTTGAATCCTTTTAAAACATCAATTTCAAAACCTTCGACATCTATCTTAATTAAATCAACAGAATATTTTTTATTAACTAAAAAAGTATCACCAGATATAATCTTAATATCTTCTTCATTTTCAACAAAGGTTAAAGATGTTGCTCCCCAGTTATTTGAATCCCTGTTATTTATTATGGCAAATCCTTCAGTTTCTCCTAACCCTAATTGATGTATTTCAACATTTTTAATATTATTATCTTTTATGTTTTTTTCTAAGAGATTAAAATTATTTTTTACGGGTTCAAAAGCCACTATTTTTCTATCATTCTTTTGTGACCAGTAAATACTGTGATTACCTATATTCGCACCAACATCTAAAATTATTTCCACATCATCAAAATAATGATTCCATGCATCAAGAACTTCGATTTCATAAAAATCATTAGTAGTCTTTATAAGAGAAAAAATATAATCCTCATCAAAACCGTTTATGGTGAACTTTTTTAATTTATGACTATTAATTTTCATTTAATCTTCCTATTTTGCTTTATTTCAGTATTATATTATTTATATGGATTAACATCTATTAAAAGTAAATATTGGTTGAATTTAATAATTATCAAACATGCAATTAGCTTTTAATCATTATTAAACCATTAATTCAAAGAAATTATTCTTAGAATTTTTTTAAAGTCATGTACAAAGTCATCAAGATTATACTCAGTTATTACATAATCTCTCATCTTTTTAAGTAACTGAGAATATTTATCATCATTATCATAAGTCAACAGTATCATATCTTTGATATCGTTTATATTATCAAATATTATCTCTTCAGGGTATACATATTCCACTCCATCCCATCTTAATAACAATGCTAATGTTGAGTCAACAAGTCCTTCCGCAGGAGCTAGATGAAAACTCTCAATATCACTAACTGAAAGGACATAACCAATATCAGAAAACATCTTTGAACGTTCCATCCACCCTTTTACCATTATTGAATCTTCTAAATTGTTTTCTTTAATAAAATTCTCACATTCCTTAAAATATGATCTTTCTTCAGGCTTACTCCATATCCAATCTATTTCTTCATAATTTTTACCTATGAGATAAAGTTGGAATTTTTCGTCCTTTTCTTTTAACATCTTGAGAATTTTAAGACCTTTAAGCAATCCTTTCCATTTAGGTACATATCCTACAATAGCAATATTATATTTGAAACCTTCATTTTTGATTCCAGTGTAAATGTCTATTTCAACATAATTACTCAATAAAATCATCTTTTCACGAGGAATCTTGAAATTATTAGAAAACAATTCAAGGTAATAATAACTTACCGTTATTACTCCATCTACTTTAGAATAATTTACTTGATTTCCGAAATCACGAGTTAATTCAAATTTATGAGCTCTAATAATAAGTTTTTGATGGTTCAATTTTCTCTTGGAATACCATACTGAATTACCCAAAAGCCACTCACAAAATATAAAATCCGCCCAGTTCAATAGTTCAACACTTTTATTTTCATCATGGATATCATGACCTGTCCATTCATCAATCTTAATATTGTAATCATCTTTTAAGTAATTTAGAACTGGCCTAATAAATTTAAGATCGTAACCCGCTACAAGAAGCCTTTTTTTAGACAAATTTAAAAATTCTACATAATTATTATCTAAAATAGAATTATAAATTAGATTATACCTTTCATGGAGTATAAGTTTATTATTGAGGTAATCCCTATTTTCATTGAGAAATCCACTTAATCTATTGAAACAAGACTCAGATATTTTCCCATTTGAATAAAAAATTATGGAGTTAATAGTATTCTTAACTGCAACAGGAAGTCTCAGTTCATAATAATTTATATCAATCTTTTTGAGCTTTTTTTGTGTAAGTTCCCAAACACTTAGGTGATCATTCAACTCTTTATCTTGATATTTCTGAGTGAGAGAAAGATTTGTTATATCATTTAGTTTGTGATGATAACAAACAAAAGAATTGTAATATTCTATCTTCGGGTTACAACTAAACAAATCTGCATAAAAGAGAGTGTCTTCACCTATTTTATAATTCTCATTGAACTTAATATGGTTTTTAATAATAAAATCTCTTTTAATTATAATATCCATCCTAGTACTTTGTCCAGATATTATGCATTTCATCACATTTAAGTTATCCTCATTATCACATTCAATTTTATCCATATCTTTTATGTCATTACCTTTAACTACTTTAAGATAACCTTTTATACAGTCAAGATCATGCATATTAGCATGATTTACCATTTTTAACAAATTAAAACAATTTATTTTATCGTCATCATCTAAAAATGTGATGTATTTACCATTTGCTGCTTCAATACCCATATTTCTAGGTTTTGATGGACCTCCACTGTTTTTTTTTAGTTTTATAATTTTTATGTTTTTATGATCTTTAGAAATGTCTTCAACAATTGATACTGTACCATCATTAGAACAATCATCAACAATCAGTATTTCAATTTTTGATTGGTTTATATTTTCTAAAACCGAAAATATTGCCCTTTTAACAGTTTTTTGAGCATTATAAGTCGTGATAATTACAGAAATATCCTTCATATTCATGACCTCACTATCTATTTTAACTTGATAATTCACCATTTAATTAAAAAAAATTTGTCTTTATTATTTGTTTAAAAATTTGTGTAGTATTATAACCATTAAAAAAATAAAATACTTAATATCATCTTTTTTGTGATTTATACTTCACATTAAATTTAAAATTTTTGTTTTTTTGAGAATATAATGCATTTTAAGTTGTGTCAATTATCTAACATTTCTTGAGTATTTATTAAATCGCAAACAAATTGTTTTAGTAATGGTTAAACAAAAAAGTTTCTTAATGTTTTTATCAAATTTATAAACTACATATAAAAAAAACTATAAAAAGATTTATTTGATTGATTTAGGAATATTGAATAAAGAGTTTTTTTTAAAGTATATTCATTTGCTTTTCTTAAAAAAAATAATAAGTAAAAAATGTGATATATAACTATAAATGTTGTATATCATAAAATAATCACATCTCAGAAATATAACGATTAATTTAGGAGGATTTAAGTGAAAAAAATCGCATTATTCGGTTTGGGGCACATTGGACTTCCAACGGCTTCATTATTTGCAAAAAAGGGTTTACCAGTTATAGGAGTGGATATAAACTCTAAAAATGTTGATAAGATCAATTCAGGAATTTCACCAATTATGGAACCTGGATTAAATGAATTAGTAAAGGAAGTTGTAACAAAAAATCTTTTATCAGCAACAACAGATGGTGTAAAAGCTGCTAAAGATTCCAATATTATGATTGTTATTGTACCAACTCCTGTTGATCAAAATAAATGTTCTGATCTTTCAGCAGTGATTTCAGCTTGTGAAACCATTTCCAAAGGATTAAATAAAGGAGATTTAGTCATAATTGAAAGTACTATTCCACCTTACACTTGTGAAAATGTTGTGATTCCCATACTTGAAAAAAGTGGTCTGAAAGCAGAAGAAGATTTTGGAGTTGCTTATACTCCTGAAAGAGCACTGCCTCATAATACTATTTATGAGATGACTCATAATGCTCGAGTCATTGGAGGAATAAATGAAATAAGTTCTGAAAAGGCAGCTTCACTCTACAAAAAGATTACCAGTGGAAAAGTAATCACAGTTAAAAATTTAGCAACAGCTGAAATGGTTAAACTGATGGAAAATACTTATAGAGATACTAACATTGCATTAGCTAACGAGTTTGCAATTATATGTGAATCACTGAACATTGACGCTCTTGATGCCATTGATGCTGCTAATTTTCATCCTAGGGTAAATATACACAGTCCTGGACCTGGTGTTGGTGGACACTGTCTTTCAATCGATCCCTACTTCATAGTTGAAATGGCTAAAATGAAAGGAATTTCAGCAAAGCTTATCAAAACAGCACGAGACATCAACGAATACATGCCTCACCACGTAGCACAAATGGTTGAAGACAATTTAGATTATGTTGGGAAGCCTATTTCATGCTCAAAAATTGGAGTATTGGGGATCGCTTATAAAGGTAATGTTGCAGATGTAAGAGAAACTCCATCCGAACCACTTATTAATGATCTGATTGGTAAAGGGGCGGAGGTTCTGGCTCATGATCCTTATGTCAATAAAGATATTATACATAATATGGGGGCTGAACCCGTAGAACTGGAAGAAGCTCTTAATTGTGATTGTGTTGTTTTGATGACAGATCACAATACATATCGTAAGATAACTCCTGAAATGGTAAGGAGTTCTGTCTTTATATGTACTCGTCAAATCCTAAATTCAAAAGAATTTGAGGACAAGGGAGTAATGTTCAAAGGTGTTGGAATACCGAATTTAAACTTGATACAAAATCAATCCTTGAAGGAAATTAAAAATAATAAATCAATAAGCTTAAATAAAATGTATTGATTAAAAAAAAGAGTACATGCACTTTAATACGTGAAAATATGAAAGTTAAATGATTGAAATAGGCTACGTCAGTCTGTTTGCATGTGCTGAGAAAAGCCTAATTCTACATTTAACTATGTGATAATTGTACACCATCTGAAACATAGGAAACTGAAAAACTAAAAATCAGTTGGTCAACTTATCATGTAAAAATATAAAAGGAGAGTTTTTTTAGGGGACTAATCTTATTTGGGAGATAGAATTAAATTAGAAATACTATTTGAATTACATAAATCTAACAGTTGGTGAAATAGTCTTCTTTTTGTAGTTTATAAGCTAGCTTAATTTTATAATATTTAAGTGATACATAAGCTCACAATAATCGGAACAGGTCACGTTGGTATTGTCACAGGTGCCTGTTTTTCAGAATTTATAAAAATATAGACTTAGAAGTCAAGAATGGTCCCATACTCAACTCATCATAAACACATACTAATTTTTTAAGTAGTGAAAGTAACATAGAAGAGTTGGTATAGATTTGGGTGTGATTCTGGTAAACGCTTTTATATCTTCCTTATCATAAAAAGAAACGTTTGTGAGGGGAATAACCAAATTAACATAGTCGGGAAAGCCCCAATCTTCCCAATGTAGTCCCTAACCTCAATCTCCCTCATAAAACTTTGAAAAAATAAAACTTTAAAAACAATAATTTACTAAATTTCTGATAACTAATGTTTCAACAGAAAATTCGCCCCAAATTATATAGGAATAAGCGGGAAAAGGTAATATAATAAATTTGAAGGTATTATATGAAACTCACAATAATCGGAACAGGTTACGTTGGTCTTGTCACAGGTGCCTGTTTTTCAGAAATGGGAAACA
>ENA-UOOE01001573-UOOE01001573.1-fermentation-metagenome-genome-assembly--contig:-NODE-1573-length-18933-cov-5.271056_pt1 | contig 18933 bp, 21 predicted proteins | sample MGYA00245776_ERZ724021 | MGnify/ENA primary metagenome ERZ724021 (study PRJEB28704, sample SAMN03018321) | fermentation metagenome | biome: anthropogenic terrestrial biome; feature: soil; material... | reverse complement strand
TCCTTCTTCTTTTATATCGGATGATATTTTAATTAGTTTAGGGACAAGCTCTAAGTTGGTCTGCGTAAGTACTGTAAAGAAATAATGATAGTAGTCTCTTCAATACTTTTTGTCGCACAACAATATAAGAAGCCTACAGCATAAAAGTACCATAAAATTCAATTCTGAATTTTATGCCATTATTCTACTAATACTAAAAAAAGTATATGAGAGGCTGAACCTAATCTCTTATTGAATATTTTTTTATCAAAAGGAAAAATTAATTTTATCCGATGATTACCCTCTCTAGTACTCCTATCTTTTTCAAAATAGGAGTATTAGAGGCTATGTCTTTGGATAACGATTTCTAAATATATAGAGGAGGGAAAAAATTATGAATACATGTTGTGTTAATCCTAACGCCGTAGAAGGAATTTTAGAGTCTTACTGGATAGACTCCACGCCTAAAACAAACTATCCTTCTTTAAAAAAAGATATACAAGTGGATGTGGCAATAATAGGTGGTGGTATAACTGGCATTACCTGTGCTTTTCTACTCAAAAAAGAAGGTTTTAAAATTGCACTATTAGAAGCAGATAATATAGCAAATGGTACATCAGGTCATACAACTGCTAAAATAACTTCCCAACATCATTTAATATATGATAAATTGATAAATGAATTTGGAAAGGAAAAGGCAGGGCAATATGCAGAAGCAAATGAGAATTCCATTAGATTTATAGAAAATTTAGTAAAAAAATACAATATAGATTGCGACTACAAGCACGTTCCTGCTTATATGTATACCCAGGATAAGAATTATATAAAAAGTCTTGAAAATGAAGTAAAGGCTGCCCAAAGCCTTGGAATAAAAGCAGAATACCTAGACAATATACCTCTTCCACTGCCTATAGAAAGTGCCGTCTGTTTTAAAGACCAGGCTCAATTTCATCCTAAAAAATATCTTTTATCTCTTGCTGATAAGATACCTGGCGATGGCAGTTATATATTTGAAAACACTACTATAATAGATGTGGAAAGTGAAGATCCATGCATACTTTTATCCCGTAATGGAAAAAAAGTAACTTCAAAAAAGCTCATTATAGCTTCACATTTCCCATGTTACGATAGCTTGGGATTGTATTTTACCAGACTTAAACCAGATAGATCTTATGTATTAGCACTAAAAATCAAAGAAAAGTTTCCAGAAGGTACATTTATAAATGCAGAAAGTCCTGGCCGTTCTCTTCGCTGTCAAAATCACAATAGAGAAGAAATAGTACTTGTAGGCGGGGAAGGTCATAAAACAGCTCACGGTGAAAACCCTATAAATCACTATAATAATTTAAAATCATTTTCTCAAAATATTTTTAGTGTTGAAAAAATTTTATATCAATGGTCTACACAGGATTATATAACCCTAGATGGAGTACCTTATGTAGGTAGATTAACTTCTTCATCAGAAAATATATACACAGCAACAGGTTTTGGAAAATGGGGAATGACTAACGGTACTGCTGCCGCTATCCTATTAAAGGATTTAATTATGGGCCATAAAAATCCTTGGGCAGAAGTTTACAATCCGTCTCGTTCCATAACACTTAATTCCACCAAAAACTTTTTTGTGGAAAACTTTGATGTAGCAAAACAACTTCTCCAGGGAAAACTAAGTTATGCCTCAAGTGGGCTTAAAATAGAAAAAGGTGAAGGAAAAGTTTTTAGTTTTAATGGAAATAAGTATGGGGCTTATAAAGATGAAGCTGGCATTACTCACATAGTAGATATTACCTGTACTCATATAGGGTGTGAATTAGTGTGGAACGATGCCGAAAAGACCTGGGATTGTCCCTGTCATGGCTCTAGATACAGCTACGAAGGTGATGTAGTAGAAGGTCCTTCTCACCGTAGATTAAATCATTTTAAGGAAAAACCAAATAAACCTGACCCAAACATTGTTTAATATATAAATATTGCTAAATTCTATAGCGGGCGAGGTCAATGTCATCAACTTAAGAATCCACAAATTGTGAAAGTAACTTTAGAGAAAATTGAAAAAATAAGATTTTTAATAAAATACCTCTATAATTAATAAAGCAACTTTTATTAATTATAGAGGTGTTTTTTATGATGTAGAGAATGATATGATTATAACATCAGCTATAGATCATTACAGGACAGGAAAAAGAGCATCAGCTATAGAGCTGATCATAATATCTGACTCTACATAATGTCTTTTATGGGGAGCTCCCCATAAAAGACATACATACGCTACTAGGTTATTTGAGTTAGGGGAAAATCCTAAAACAGTACAGAACCTATTAGGCCATAGTAATATTTCTATAACTCTGGACACATACACTCATGTATTAAATGGTATGAAAGAAAAAGCAGCATCAAAACTAGATGATTTATATTTAAATATGGGGGTAAAATAACCCTCTTTTATTTTATAAAAAGCTATAAGGGGTAAAAAAGGGGGTAAAATTTCATTTTAGATAAAATAAAAACCGTTGAAACTTAGTAATTTCAACGGTTTGTGGTGCGTCAGAGAGGATTTGAACCCCCGGCACGCTGGTTCGCTCTCGTGCCAAAGATAACTTCAGATATTTATCCACATCTATTGGCAACACTTAATCTTAATTAAACATTTTACTATAAAATCCAATAAATATTGATATCTATATACAACTAATGTGTTAAAAATGTGTTAAAGGCTTTCCTATATAAACATAGACAAATCAACAGCTTCACAACTACTAAATTTATAAAAAATAAATAAAATATCACCTTTTCTAACATAATATTTCTTTTAAATTTCTATATTTTTTCTTAAATTTTATATAATAAAATCTATCATAATTAATTTATGCAAACTTAAACTTATGCTTATATATGATATAATACAAATAAGAGAATAAATTGTTTTTAATTAAGTCACTCTCCCAGAATTTATCTCTTGCAAAGAGGTCGTTATGGCTAAATTTGACAACAGAGGGGGGTGACGGCTTGAGTGATACTGTGATTATAGTAGCTTTAATATGTATTACTGCATTAGCTTTAACAGCTATGGTAATTGTAGGAACATATTTTAAAGATAAATTGATGATCAAAAGTAAATTTTTAGTTGGTAAAGCAACTGAAAATGAAATTTCTATAACAGCTGAAGAAAAAAACTCAAAAAATTAAAATGTACCCATGCCTAAGTACATTTTAACTAATTAAAAACTTTTTCCTTAAAAACCATAACGGCTTCTTTTAAATATATTATACCACAATTTATTATTTTAAATCTTTTTTTATAAAAAAATAGACCCATAATAGTATAAGCCATGTTAACTTATGCTATTATGGGTATAAATTATTTTTGTATATTTTGTGTAGGACTAAAGATATTTTGAGCTGTGGTAAGCTTATTTTGAAGTGCAAGTACCTGAGACTTCAAAATAGTAACTTCATTTATTTTCGTATTCAATTCAGATTGTAATTTCTCTGTTTTTTCATTAAATTCTTTAACACGTGCATCTATCTTTTTATTAATTTCATCATCTGATTCACTCTTTCTAACTGCATGGCTAACAATTAAGTCAATATAATTATCTAATTGAGGTGAAACTTCTATACCTTGGCTTTTTAAATATTCCTCTAATCCTTCTACCGCCGTTTTCTTCTTACCTTTGCTAGTATCTAAATCTCCAGATAAAACCTTTTGAGATACACCATTAACAAGTTTTAAAGCTTCCTGTTCTATTAATGTTCCTGTATTTGCTGCTTTTTGAATCTTCCCTGTAGTGTTATTTTTAACTATTTCTGTTATGCTCTCTATATTTTCTATTGCAGATTTACCTTTATTACACCATCCTGATATGTCAACCTTTTTGTATTTCAAATATCCCAAAATAAATATAACTCCCACTGCAACACCTATGGTTCCTATTATAACAACTATATCCTTCATTTTACATTCCTCCATTTTTTATATATTTTGTATTTGTCTAACTTGAGATTGATCTTCTGTAATAAGCCATGTTGTATTATCTTCTGGATATGCTAAACATCTATCTCCATGATTTACAGATAGTAAGCAACCTTTAGGGCTATAATTAAGTCTATTTTCTTTTATTGCTTTCGCCCTACATATTTCCATGCAGAAACATTCAAAAACACCACCACTGTTTTGTTTAACTATACCTTCCATACTAAAGTCCTCCATTTTTCATTTAATAAAGAGAGCCTTTTTCAGCTCTCTAATTAGTTAAAAATACATTCCAAGTTTGTTTTCCAATAATGCCATCTGTAGATAGTCCCCAGTTATGTTGTAAGTTAGTTACTGCAGATACACACTGTTGTGTCCAATAACCAGTGTCTGAACCTTTTGGCAAATATCCATAACCTATAAGTTTTTGCTGTAGCCACTGGTTTACTGCGTTATTAGTATCTAATTCTACAGGATAAGAATTTAACGTATTTCTTGTCTTAGTCCCTGCTATTCCATCCACAAGTAAGTTTGCACCATATACGGTATTACAATTGTATTGAATAGCCATTATGGATGATTTTAGACTATCTGTAACTTGTGGAGTAGTAGTAGCAACTGAACCGCCTAAGTTCCCATAAAAGTTTGAATCTGCTTCGTCTAAGTCCCAATATCCAAAGTATTTAAATCCATAGTTTTTGCAAGCATTATAGCTTTCTTGGCTAACTCCATATGTTTGGATGCTAGGGTAAATAGGCTTGTTTAATCCTAGAGACTGATAATCAGATATAGTCCTGCTTATGGCCTTATTACTATCCCATTGCAATTCTCCCCAGTAAATCTGAGGTGAAGTGAAGTCACAATATTGATTAAAAACTGAATAAGGTATGTCTTGGTGATAACTTGCTATAGGAAATGAACTATATCCAATAGGTTTAGTAGTTGATCTTTTAACTGTGGCACATACATTAGCTGAAGCTGTCCACTTATTTGAAACATCCACCTCTGGATCATAGATATAGTAGTCACTATTCTGTAAGGCTTCGACTATTATATTGGCTTCTACAGCCTGATTATTAAAATAGTTATATCCCCAGGTACCAACCTTAAATCCTGCTTTCTTGAAGCAACTGTAATATTTTAAGTAGTCTGATTTAAAATTTACTCCGCCACCTGAGTATGAGCTACCTTCATGGTATTTTATACATACATTAGTTATCCCTGTTGACTTTAAATGAGATATTAATCCCTCTATGCTTCCATATTGATTGACTTGATCTTGCAACTGCCATACCCAAAAGAAATTGCTAAAGTTGTCCTTTGTAACCTCCTGTGCTTGTACAATTGATGGCATAAAAAAAACACCAACCATAAAGGCTAGTGTCACAACAACAGAAAATATTTTGTTTTTCAAATTTATTACCTCCTATATTATAATATATAAATTTTTAAACAGTCACATATTAATCATCCCTTTCTTTTCCTTCCAATTTATCTATCCTATGATGTGCTTGTTTTGCAGAAGATTCTACTGCTGTAAGTCTTTCAAAAACCTCTAAGAATTTTTTTTCTTGAGATTTTATATCTATTTTAATTTCACTTACATCACCCTTAATATCATCAGTTTTCGTTTCAATCCTCGTAAGACTATTTGCTTTATTTTGTTCATCTTTTTTACAATATCTCGAAAAACTCAAGGCTGAAATAATTACTGCTGTTGCTGAGATTATTGTACTAATTATTGCTATCAAATCAGTACCCCCTTTAAATATGGAACTGGGCAAATAAAAAGAACTTAGACAATTCTAAGCTCTTTCATTTTTATTGTTTTTCTTATTTTTATTTGGAATATATTCTAATAAGTCACTAATGTCACATTCTAAGACCTCACATATTATGTCTAAATGATCTATATTTATCCTTTCTATCAGCTCATTATATATTTCAGATATAGTGTTTGCTCTTATACCCGTCTTTCGGGCAAGATCTGCTTGGGTCCATCTCTTTTCACCCAAAAGCCTAGATAAATTTATCTTTATCATGCTTTACCACTCCCTGTTATATCGATTTTCAAGGGAATTGTAACGCTTTAAGAGATTTTCAGGCTCATTTTGATATAAAATATCAAAAGAGTGATACAGTCTATCACTCTTCGCTATTGTGAATATTAAAATTTAAATTACTAAATAGTTTATCTCGTAATAAATAGCTATTACAATGTTTTAATATACCCATATAAGATTGGACTGTTGCATTTACTTTATCAAAAGGGAGCTGTTTTCTTTCATATTGTTTTTTAACATATTTAATTCTCTTTTTCATTTTTAAAGATGTAGACTTTCTCACTTTTAAATGTGTAGGCCATAATCTATATCCTACAAATTCTATTCCACATGAAATAGGCCTAATTGCTGTTTTTTTATTTAAGTTTAATTTTAACTTTTCTTCTAGAAACGTTTGAATTAACTCTTTATACTTATGGAGCTTTTTCTTATCATCAGAAAGAATAATAACATCATCCATATATCTTACATAATACTTGATACTTAGTATCCTTTTACAATACTGGTCTAATTCATTAAGATATAGATTAGCAAACATTTGGCTTGTAAGATTACCTATTGGTATACCTTTGCCTGTGATTCTATCTCCTGGATTATTTACATCACCATTAATTTTTAATCCAAACAAAGTTCCTTCATAATTTATTATAGTTTTTAGAATATTTATCATACGATTATCTTTTATTCTTTTTTCTAATATATTTATCAATATTTCATGGTCCACTCTATAATAATATTTAGATACATCCAGCTTTAAATAATAAAACTTCTTATCTTTTTTACTAACTAATTTTAGCCAATAATAAAGCCTCTGTACTGCTTTTAGTGTACCTTTTCCTATTCTACATCCATAACTATCATAAATATATGATTTATCAAATACAGGATTTAAAAGTTGATATATTCCCCATTGAACTATTCTATCTTTAAATGGTAATGCCATAATTAAACGTTGTTTGGGCTCATATATATAAAATTCTCTATATTGTCCAACTTTATAAGCATCATTTTTTAGTTCTTCACTTATATTCATTAAATTTTCTTCAAGATTAAATGAAAATTCAAGTATTTCATTCCTGTATCTCTTACATCTTCTAGCTTGTATATAAGCTTCGTGTAAATTCTCATAAGTATATAAAGTATCATATACATTTTTAATTTGTTTTGTCATTTGATTCCTCAGTAAATTTGTTATGCTTTGCGGATCTCATCACAAGACTACTATCGGCAGTCATAACTAATATATTTTTTGCTTTGTCAGCATGGAAATAAACCCCTTTATTCATGAACTCTCTGCACTGGATATAAGTCCTTGAGCTTATACCTTCTGGCCACAAGAGTAAAGCAGCCCGGAACCCCACGTTATTATTGTTGTTACTTCGATTATTATTCAAATTTAGGGCAAACACGCCAGCACCAGAACCATTGTTCCAATTGCCACCAAGCTACGGCCTATTCCCAAAAATCTATTGTTTGGCGGATTTAATCCATCCGCCTACCATTTTACCTATTTCCACATTAAATCTTGACCACACTTCATACTTTTTAAAAGGAAGAAAGCCTAAGTCCTTCGCTAATCTTGTATAAGCTCTAAGCTTAGTTACTTCTACATCAAGATCTCTTAATGTTGTTTTTTTATAATATTTTTTATGTCCTACAATTTCATATTCCAAAATTTGATGCATACATCTTTTCATATCATTACCTAATGCATATTTCTCTGACTTTGGGAATTGAGCAATTGCACTATATCCATATTCAATCATATCATAAGTTTTTTGAATTATTTTTAAATCTTCCATTGTACCACCACTAAAATTTTAGCACATACTGTTTTTTTATATTTAAATTTGATATATTTTATCAAAATTTGTTATAGGCGGTTATCACCGCCCTATCAGAACTCAGCACCCTATAAAACAAAAGCAGCCCGGAACCCCACGTTATTAATGCTGTTACTTCGAGAATTATTCAAAACTAGGGCAAACACGCCAGCACCAGAACCATCGAACCAAGAGCCACCAAATAATGGTAGTCTTTCCCCATAATTCCTTATATAGAACATATCTCCTCCAAGGTCGCTATCAATAGGAAATAATCCTAATGCTTTCATTATATTAGGAATAGTAACTCCACTTTTAGCAGCTAAAGTTTCAAAATTACATACACTATATCTAAAGTAATCATTTGTATCACCACCAGTATATGCAGGATTATCCCTAGATATATTTACAATAGGGTCTCCTCCTACATCATTTCCATCTTGAGCACTCGAACCAGCTGTTGTATTATCTATTTTTAAAGTATTAGAGCTCCCAGGTGCAACTAAAGAACCATCTTGAACTATAGCTTTCCATAATGTACTTCCATCTGAATGATCTGAATTTTGTATGGCTGCATTGTTATCTGGTATCACTTGAATTTCTCCATTTTTTAGTCTCAATCCAGAAGCCCATTCCCACACATTTCCGTTTAAATCGTAAATTCCATCTGGTGTTCCATCATGGCTCCAACTTACAGGACCTGAACCTGTAGCAATTCTTCCAGTTCTTATACCATCCCAATCTTTTCCTGTTTCTTTTCCATGCTCATAAGTAGCTACAGCATCTGAACCGTAGTTATTATTTCCTCTTGGCATAAAGTTATTTTTCTTGCACCATAAAGCAATGGCTGCTCTTTCTGCATTACTCATAAGATGCCACCCTTGCCCTTTAGCATAACAATAGCTTAATGCTTGGTCAAAATTTATATAATTTGCTGGATCTTGTCCTGGAAGTGAATATGCTCTACCATTCTGTATTATGTTTTGATATTTTGATATATAAATATAAGGTTTTTCAACCCCATTAACAATAAAAGCTGGCATAACTTGGTGTGTGGCTCCTGCTATAACATCATCCATATAAAATTTAGGTATACAAACCATAATACTTGGATACCCTTGGTCATCATACATTACTGTATTCTTTCCACCTGTTGCTGCTTCTACTGCTGCCCTATAAGTATCTTTTATTGAATATATAAAACTCATTAGTTAGTACCTCCTACATAATTTGCTGGTAAAGCCCATAATATTAATCTAACTTTCTCCATATCTAAAGGTTCTGCTATTTTATTATATATTTCATGTCCTTCATTATCTTTTTCCCCTGTATCCACCTGTGTATAAGTTTTTGCAGGGATAATAATATTTGCTGCATATCTATATTTTAATCCAGTACCAAGCTGCATATCCTGATCCAAACATATATCTATAGTGTTTTCTACATCTTTTTGATATCTGGCTAAATTAATGCTTAAAGTTGAATCAAAATTTATTACTGTATCATTTACTGCATAAGTAATTTTTTTACCCTCATTTTTCTCTTCTACTACCATTTATCACACCTCACTATTTTAATCCTGGATTCATAAGAGTCCATTTTATTTTGATATCATCTGCACTACCTGTGGATTTAATTTTAAAGCCATTAATCTGCTTGTCATACGCAATGCAATCCCCTACGGCTCCAATATCACTTGCGGATTGTATTGCAAGGTTAACGGCATAATCTGTGCTTAATTGAGGATATCCTGGTAGGCTTACAAGTGCATAGGGTTCTGTATTTTTAAATACATTGTTAGTTTCTATTCTCCTAATATCCTGTATTGTTACTAAGCTTAAGTCCATCTTATTATCTCCCGCAGGTACCACTATTTTATATAAGCCTAATTTACCATCTGGTATTTCAGAATCTAAGAATGGTTTATAAGATCCAGACGAGATATCATAATCGATATAAGCATAATAGGTATTAGTTCCATTTAACAGGTATTGAGGAACCATTGCAAGCATTTCTATATCATTAATACCTATAGTTTTGCCATCTGCATATGCCTTTGACATATTGTTTGCTGTGTAAGTGCCGGTTTTTGTAAATTGTAAATACCTGCTGTTTGGCATAGCACTTATTATACATCCCTCGATAACTGATTTATTGTAGAGCATAACAGTCCCTTGCAAAAGCCTTTGGTTTTGCCACTTGTCAAGCTCTTTCGTTAAAGAGCCAATTTTTTGTAATATTTCAGCTACTACAGCTCCTTCAGTGCCTGTTGCAGTATCAACTCCTTCTTCTAGATTATTCATATTCCTTGCTGAGTAAGGAGTCCCCTTTTGAATTTCATTTCCATTTTGATCATGAACTTCATCCAACCAATTTGTCCTAGTATATGACATATATCATCATCCCTCCTGTACTTGATATTCAAACAATGTAAGAAGCCCTCTATCATCTTTTGTAACTGTATCACTTTTAGTGTCAAATATCTTGCCATCCGTACTTACAAGCCTATATTGAGTTATAGCTCCGACCACAGTTTCATCTATATAGACAAATATTTTTATAGAGTTACTACTTTGTTCATATCTTTGTATTGGAACATCTAAATAGTTTCCATTAACAAGTACCTGGCACTTCAATAAATTATTCTTAAAAAAACTAAATAATAAATTCATTCCATCAGCTGTCATAAATAAGTTCTCCTTCCTCACTATATAAAGTTTCACTGCAGGTTTTAAATTTTTCAGAGAAATAAAGATTAAATTTCTCATTTATATTTTCTCTATAGCTAACACCTTTCTTATAAATAAAAGTATTTTCAGATGCAACTAAAAAAGGCTCCGAAAAGAACCTATGAATTGAACTGCATATTCTTTTATTTATAGAGTATCCATTACCTTCAATAAAAGTATTCTCTGATGCCTTCATAAGATTGTCTGAAAAGTACCTATTAAAAGTCTTACTAATTGCCTTTAAAATAGAATGTCCTTCACCTGAAACAAATGTAGAAGTAGAAGCTCTCATAAATTCGTCAGATAAGTATCCTCTCTTGGATGAATTTAAAAATTCCTTAAAGCTCCATCCTTTTGTTACTACTATAGATTCTTTAGCTCCATCTTCATAAGTTGTAAAATTACCACATCTAGAAAGAATATCGCTAAACCATCTAGTAAATATAAGCTTAATTAAAATACTTAATATATAATCAGTTATTAACTGATATGCAAGATGGCAAGGCTTAAGATCTTCTATTTCATCCATTATATAATCAATTGAAGCATGTAATGTTGTCTTAGTTTTTAGTATTGCATCAAAACGATATTCTGAAAAATATTCATCTATCTGCGCGTCATCTGCATAATTTTTTAAGATATTCTCCATTCTAACACGTGTTATAGGAGATATTTGTGATAATTTTGTAATTACATTTGCACGTCTTATATCCAGCGATTGTGAGGAATGTTGTATACCACACATATCTTCCCACATATCAATTGCCCATGTACATGTTTGTGGATTTAGCTGCAGTATTAAATCCTGTTTATCACTTAATAACTTGTCTATTTGATTTCCAATCGATTTATACGCTTTATCAAAAATAACACTATCTTTAGTTGAACTTGGTTGTTTCTGTTTAAAATAGTCGTAACTATTCATAAGTAACACCCCCAAGTACAATTTTTTCTTCATCATTTGAAGTTATGTTTCCACTAACTCCATTCAAAGTTACAATTGAAAAATCATCAGTTTTATCAGCATCAGCTATAGCTGCTATTACATCCACAAGTTTTAATTTCTCTCCCGGTTTAATTGAAAGAAATAAATTTTTTAAATTATTCTCTATATTTGTTTTGGCTACATCAATATCATCAGATGTTAAATTCTTTATAATTACATCCACTTTTTTAATCGTTGGTGTCACAACTTCCACACTAGCACCTATAGGGGCAGTGCCTTCACCATGTCCGTGTAGAGGTGGATCTATATGGTTTTGTACATTTTGCACTATAGTACTATCTAATGGCTGATTATTATCACCATAAACAATAACTTTAACTGTACCTGGTCCATTTGCAAGAGGAATTGGTTTTGAACCTTTAACCCCAGTTACCTCTCCGGCCCACCTTATATAATCATCTTTATTTCCACTAGAAGGAGGATGCGCTAACCTTTGAAGAATTCTAACTCTATAATCATCATCTTCTTCAGTATCCGTTCCTCCTTTAGTAGGAATTGGATTTGTAACTGACGTGATTCCGGGTATAGATATTGGAATCTGTGTTATAGAGTTAGCAGGTATATTATAAATAGAACCTATGTTTTCAGCAATTATTTCAACATTCACATTTGTCGCATTGTCTGGGATTACAGCATCATTTGTGGTGAAAAATATAATATCTTTTGATACTTGTGCCAAAGTTCCAGATGGAATAATTGCATTAGGTACTCCTGTAAATAATATCTGACCTGTTGCTTTTTCTCCTAAAACTCTTGGTACTCCACGCCCTTCACCTGCTAAATCAAGGAATTTATCTCCCGCTTTTTGTACAAAAGCATACATAAGAACTGTATTCAGATCAACCCTTGTATTGTATACTTGACGTGCTGTTGGCCTTAAAACATCATAAACAAAAGACCCCTGCTCAGTATCAACAGAAGCCCCTACATCATTTTGCATATTCTTGAGTATGTCATTTTCACTTTCTTGTGTAAATTCATCAAATATATTCACCACCCCCTATACTGCTATATCTGTCATAATATCTTTTATATATATATCATCTAATGTAGTCTTCTCTATAAAACTTATACTTGCAAGTTTATTTACTTTTTTCATACTAAAATTATCTATCCCGGTTATATATTTATTTCTGGTTAAACATTCTGTAACAAACCTTTTAATTTCAGTTTTAAGCAATTCATAACTAAAATTTTTCCCTACCAAAGACTCAATATCATGTCCATAATTTTTATCATATATATCGTATCTTAATTGTGGAGTATGCAGTGCTTTCCACGTCCACACCCTAAGTGCTTCAATTCCCTCAACTATAACAAAATGTCCATTTTTAATTACAAAATCATTTTTATCAAAATCCCACGCATATTCCCGTGGTAGCTGATCCTCAGTTACAACTGAAACTGAGGATTGTAAAGAGTTCGGCATTTGAACCTCATATATTTCTGGGAACAGGCTCATAAACTCACACCTCTCTTACTCTGCATAAAATCAAATATTTTGTTTTACTTATCTTAATAAGTGCTAATTGGTCATCTTTTTTTAATCCATCCGTAAAATTTATCTCTGCTATATCAGTAGAGGGAATATTAACTGTTCTACTATATCCACTTAATAAATAATCTGCAATTAACAAATTATTTTTATAAAGTGGTAAACTACCAGCCTGTATTGCTAAAGGATTAGATGTAATTACAGTCCCTATTTCAATACCATCTGAATTATATTTTGCTCCCTGAGTACGTATCATTTTTATTGTTTTTGTATAAGATGAATCTCCCATTTTAACTTGCCTCCAAAACATCCATAGTATTTTCAGCATTTAAATTTAATTCCATAGTATAAAGACCACTCTCTAAATTCCATGTATGTGTATCGCCGTCAATATACATAACCTTTTTATTTAACATATCTATGTATGGTGCACATACAAAAGCACCATATCCAGTTTTAAATCGCCAATCTCCAAGTGCATCTATGGTTATTTCAGTATCAAGCATATGCAAAAGAGCACATGCTCCTACTTTCCAATCTTTATCGTCTTCTTTAGTGTAAGTTTCTTGGAAGGTCCCATAAAATTTTCGAGTGTCACTATTCTCTACTACCCCTATAACATTGCCCTTGTCATCATAAGCTTTCACTCTATTTATCATATTATCAATCGTATCTTTATAAATTGTTCCTGACATATTCTCAGCAGGATCCAGTGCATGATATCTAGTCCACATCCCAGTAGCACCTGGAATTGATATACTATCTTGAATTACTGCTCCTTTTTCCATTATACTTAATCTATTTTTGTCCGCATACATAATATACTGCTTATTTGTTTGTTTACTAACTTCAGTAAGTATTAGCATTATAGCTTCATAAGCTGTCTTATCTTTTATTAGCAGTGTAATAGGTATCCCTGTTATTGGAATACAATTATACTTAACATCTAAGTCATCACAAATCTGTTTTATACAGTTTTCTGCTACAGCATTATTAAAATTGTAAGTTACTTTGGATTTAATTAAATATATTAAGCAATCGTAAGCTGTTAATGTAATAGTTTGATCATGTGTATTTATTTCTCTGGTATGGACCCATCCATACCACACTGCTATATAATCTATATACACAGTTATAAAAGTTCCAGGAGCTGTTTGAAACTTAGGCTGATTTGTATCATTTATGGGATAAGCATATGTTATATCAAACTTTCTAGAAACAGAGGACTTATTACAGCTTGATACTACAGTTTTTAATAAATCTGATAAATCCTCTGTTAAATATTTCTTTAATCCTTCTGAATAATATTTAGCCCATATATTAATAGCTGTCACCTAATCACCTCATTTTAAAATCAGAACATCTTATTCCATGTTTCAGTTTCCACAATACCATTTGCTGTAAGTCCATTATTTTTTTGAAATGATTGTACTGCTATTTTAGTAGCTGTATAAAAAATCCCATCTATATTAGTTCCAACCACCCACTGAATATACCTAGTTGCATATCTATGGACATATGGTACTCCACACGTTGGCTTACTTAAAACTTCATTTACTGCAGTGCTTTCATCAACATTGTATAATCCGTTTTGCTGCAGACCCATAATTGATTGAAATTTTTTAAGAGCATCCTTCGTTGCAGTATCATTTATTCCATTGGCATCTAATGTTTTATCCGGGATCTTTAATTTATTTAAATTCTGCTGTAATAGTTTTATAATAGCATCGCCTGAACTTTGGGATGATGATGCAGTTGCTGTTTTAGCTGATGTTACAGTTGCATCTTGAAATATGACTCCATTGACTTCTATATACTCTTTAAGCATAAGCTTAAAATTAACATCTCTAGATCCAGCCTCTTCCCCATAATGGAATTCTTCTATAGAACATAATAAATTTATAGGAGTTCCAGTTATTATCACTCTTACAGGCCATTTATTATTTTTCCAGCTGTTTATTACTTTTACATAATCATAAGGATTCTCTTTTGGAACACATAATAAAAAAGGATACTTTTCATAAGGGAAAAAGCTGTCAATTTCAAAAGTTTTTAACTTCTCTGTACCTAAAAATGATCGTTCTCCACCCATTTCGGTATCAAACGATCCATTGTTCATTAAATCAGCTATTTCATAGCTAGATGGATTTACAGGAAGCTGAAATCCACTATTATCATTATCCTGTTTTAGCCAAAACTCCATATTTTGTTCACCTGCCTTATGCCATATTATAAGCAGCCTTTTCCAATTTCTTATAAAGAGCATCTGCTATTTTATCAATATCTGAATCATTTCTTACAATTATTTTATCTGCTAGTTTTTGAATTATTATTTTAGCACCATTTTCCTTATTACCTCTAGCCTTACTTCCGGTTATAACTTCCTCATCTTCATGAAGTAATGCCGGGAAATTGTCATACGGAACTCTTTTTAATCCTGTTGCGTAGCCTTTATATCCAGGACCTGTGTAAATATTTTCTGGGCTTCCATACCTTGATTTGATATACCTGATCGCAGCCACAGCATTTGCAATCGGATTAAATATATCTCCTAGTCCAGGCAAGGCAAACTCAGCAAACGTAGATGGCATACACTGCATTAATCCACTTGCAGATCCAGGCCCACTATTCATGAGTGAAGCATTACCAGTTCCGAGTTGCCCCGGGTTTCCACTTTCTCTACTTGCTATATCCAAAAGTTTAGGAAGCCAACTCATAGGTGATCCTGTTATTGCAAGGGCTGCACTTATCCATCCTGAAACATTACCTCCGACAGATCCAGTTATATCTCCAATCCACTTATTTATAAATGCTTTAACATCTTTTGCAGTCATTCCATTAATAAGTCCTTGCATGAGGTAATTCCCCATTTTAAACATGATAACAGAAGGGGAATGTATTCCAAAACCACTTTTAAATTGTTCTATTACATTATCTGTTAAAGTTTTTACTATCCCTACTAGATTGCTTGTACTCGCTTGTATCCCTGCTCCTAATTCTTGTACAACTTGCTGTCCTAATGTTGGGCACTGCTGTATAAGTCCAGTTACAATTGATTTAGTATTGCTTGTCATATTAGTTGTTGGTACTGTAGCATATCTTAAATTATTTTGTATTCCTGTCCCTAAATTTTTTACCATATCCCCGCCGTAAGTATCTGCATCAGCTAACGGTCCTTTATCCGGCTTTGAAAAATGTATAAGTTTCTTTATTTCATTAGCCATTAGTGTGGTAGCGGTAACAACAACATTGGTATTATCTTTAATTCCTTTTGCCAAATTAGTTGGTATGTCTTTACCCCATTTAACAGACTGGGGAGCTGCTTGTTCAGCTTGCTTCACCACTCCTGTTGAAAAATTCATGTTGGGGGCTTGTGCTCTCATATTCTTATTCATATTTAACATATTCATTGTTTGTCTGTTGTTATATATTTTGCTGCCTGCAGGGAGGTCTATAAGCTCAGGTCCAAATTCATCTATCCAAGTTAGTCCGCCTTCAAAATAAGAGGTTCCTAATGCTTTCCCGCCTATTTTATTTTCTACCCATGTAGCACCTTCTTTTACTAATTTTATAGTTCCTTGTATTGGATGCTCAAAGAACTTTTTCAATCCTTCCCAAATCTTTTCTACCTCTGCTACAAAATCAGATGCATGTTTTTTTACATTTTCAAATGTTTCTTTAACACTATCGATTTTAGTTTTTACAAATTCAATAACCTCATGTGTCTTATCTCTTATGCCACCCCAGTTATGTGTCCAGGCTTCATAGAGAAGTACACAAGCTCCTATTATTGCTCCTATAATCAATACTATAGGGTTCGCTGCAATAAATGCAAACAGTGGCCTAATAATGCCCATAATTCCAGAAGCTACAGTTCTTATTACACTAAGAAGCTTACTTTTTAATAAACTTCCCAATGTTCCAACCCATAGTCTAACTGTTCCAATTACAGAATTAAAACCACTAGGTATTAATTTTGCAAAGCTCAAAATATTTTTTCCGGCACCTGCTGCAAGAGATCCTATAGTCCTAAATGCGCCACCCACATTTCTACCGAATGCCTTACCTAAGTTACCTACTGTACCAAATGCACTTTTTAAAGGACTAAATGCCAGATTTAAGGTTTTTGGCAATTCCTTCATTACTCCAAGGTTTTTAAAATTTTTAAATGAATCTTGAAGTGGTTTAATTATATTAACTCCTTTTAATGTCCCTTTTAATGTTCCAAATGCTGTAGTTACATTTTTAGGTATACCTTTCATTAAACTCCCGAAATTTTTTACAGCATTTCCTCCATCTTTAAATGTAGATACAATATTTTTGCCTGTAATACTAAATAATCCTGGTATCCACTTAGCTGTATCTTTTATTACACCAAATCCTTCTTTTAGACCTGTAAAAGGTAACTTCAATACCCCTTTTAGTCCGCCGCCACCATTTTTAACCATAGTTTTCAGGGCATTGTCTAATGTAGGAAATTCTTTTATTATCGATTTAATATCTTTGAAACTATCAAATACACCTTTAAACATGGAACCGCCTATTTTTGCGGCTCCAATGCCTAAAAACAAGTCTGTAAATATTTTAGGATGTTCTGCTATCAAACTAAATACCGGTTTTAATGCAGTACCTATAGTTCCTATGGCTTTCCCGAACTCTTTTGCTACTTCCCATCCTGCTTTTATATCTTTTATGAATTGATTAAATTTATCTTCATAATCTTTTACCGTTTGAGGATTTGAAAGGCCTTTTAAAAAAACCTGAAATTTATTTCCACCTGCAGCAACTAAATTTTTAACATCTTCAGTAAGTTTCTTAAATCCATTTGAAGTATATAATTTATCCATAAGTGGTTGAATTGCTTGAAGCTGTTTTTTAAATACATCATATGGTCCACCAGATACAATTCCTCCACCTTTATTAATTCCGGCAAGTGATCTACCGAATGAAAGTCCTGTATCAGCAATATTACTCATCAATCCTCCAGCTGTATTAGCTTTTGCATCCATCAGCCCATTCCAGTGGTTAGCTTTAATTATTTTTAAGACAGCATTTAGTGCTTCGTCAGGCGTATTGGTAAGACTTCCCTGTTTATCAAACTTCATTCCTTGTGCTTCCCACATTTGCTTATTTATGCCGAGTTCTCTTCCACGCATCACAGCTTCACCCATATCACCACTTTTCAATGTGGATGCAAACTCTATTGCCTGTTCAAGAGGTCTATTTTTCACCGCTGCCAAATTTCCTAAAGGCATAAGGAATTTTTTATAATCAAGTTGCGAGGTAGCCAAATTTGACACTCCTGCTACTACATCATCAGCTCTAAATGGTGTTTTTAAAGCTGTTTGATAGCTCCATGCCAATGCTTGATCACCTTTAGTTTTACTATTTAATACTGTTCTCAATGAAGCCTGATAATCCTCATTTTGAACACCTTGTCCTAATGTAAAATCATAAAGCTTTTTTCCTGTCCCCCCTAAAATAATTCCAGCAGCTAATGTCTTTATACTAAACAATTTATCAGTTATACCAGTGAGTACACCGCTTATTTCATCTTTAGCTTTTATTATCGCTGTAAATGGCCTACTAACTAATGATTTAGTTTCAAGTTTAATTTTCCTGATACTTTCAGATGCCATATCTTTAGCTGCAATTGCAAATGAAACATTCTTTTTTATCTCATTAATCTGTTTTTTTGTTTCAGAAATCTCCTTAACAGCTTTTTTAGTGTCAGCACCTATTTGTACTTTTGCTTTGATTTCATTTATTTCATCTATTCTCTCTTTAGCTTCTTTTATTTGCTGCTGAAAATCTTTAGTACGTTCTATTATTTCTAACAGCTCCGAGGTGAAATCATCTTCCAAT
>ENA-UOOE01001572-UOOE01001572.1-fermentation-metagenome-genome-assembly--contig:-NODE-1572-length-18937-cov-14.768827_pt1 | contig 18937 bp, 17 predicted proteins | sample MGYA00245776_ERZ724021 | MGnify/ENA primary metagenome ERZ724021 (study PRJEB28704, sample SAMN03018321) | fermentation metagenome | biome: anthropogenic terrestrial biome; feature: soil... | reverse complement strand
TGCTCCAATCACAGGAAGCTCCTAACTTTTTAAATTGTTCCTTAATATTTCCTCCATATTTTTCAGTCCAATTCCAGGCTTCTTCAAGAAATTTTTCTCTTCCCAATTTCTCTTTGCTCTTGCCTTCTTTTTTTAATTTATCTACTACTTTTGCTTCAGTAGAAATACTGGCATGGTCTGTTCCCGGAAGCCATAAGGCTTCATATCCTTCCATCCTCTTCCATCTGATTAAAATATCCTGAATCGTTCCGTTCAGTGCATGGCCTAAATGAAGATTTCCGGTTACATTAGGAGGAGGCATCATAATAGAAAAAGATTTCTTATCTTTATTTACATGAGCTTTGAAATATCCCTTATCATTCCAGAAACTATACAGCTTATCTTCAAATTCCTTCGGATTATAAGTTTTTGGTAAATTATTTTTCACGTTCTAACCTCCTTAATAAAACTTAAAAACCCTTCATCCTTAAATATAAGGACGAAGGGTTAATACGCGGTACCACCTTAATTCCGCCAAACATGCTGCGGCTCTTAATTATAACAAACTATATAACGGAATTACCCGTTCAGATTTACTGTCATTTCAATCTGAAAACTCAAGAGCTACCTTCAATAAACCTTTTATGAGAAAATCTCTCAGCCCTCGGATCTTCCTCTCTGTACAGAAGTATTTATCTACTCTTCTCCGTCAAAGTAATTAATATTACGTTATATTATATAATATATCAGTTTTTGTACTGTTGTCAACATTAATTTTATTGGAGGTAATTCCGGGAAAAGCTAATTCCCGATTAACAAATACACTCTTATTCCTTTAAACATAAAAGCCTTTCTATTACAAAATATCTCTTTTTTATATACATTTTCTATAAACTTATTCCTTTTAAAAAGAATCCCAGCGTTCCAGAATCTTTAACTTCACTGTCTCTAAAGAGGCAACCTTTGCTTCCTTCAAGAACTCATTGTCCTGTACAATATTAACAACAGTTTTTAATGTGTTTATATGGTCTTCTCCTGTTTTTAGTGCAAGATTAAATACAAATTCAGCATTAATCGTTGAACTGGGATCTTCCATGTTTCGAAAAACTACAGGATTTTTTAATCGGACAATACAAATAGCCGATTCATTGACATATTTAGTATCTGTATGAGGTACTGCAACGGGAATTTCAGTCATCAAACCTGTGGGGTATTCCCTTTCTCTTTCAAGACAGTTTTTCAGAAAGGTTTCTTTAACATAACCTCTCATATACAACTCTTGAAATGCTTCCGTTATAGCTTCTTTGGAAGTTTTTGCATTTGACTCTATTACCAATATATTTTTTACCATGATTATTAATCTCCTAACGTCTATTTTTCAAAATCAATTACGGCCTTAATTGCTTGCTTCTTCTCGGTGGCTTCAAATGCTTCTTTCCATTTCTCAGGCGAATAAACATGTGAAACCAATTCTTCCAATTGATTGTGATATTTCTGCAAAACCTTCAATGAGCCTGTCCAACTCGATGGGGTTGAACTTCTGCCGGAAGTAATACAAATCTGATTTCTGTAAATATAAGACATGTCTATAGTATATAATTCAGTATCCAAACTGGGAACACCTGTTATTACAACGCGACCCATTTTTCTGACTAAGCTTAATCCTGAATTAAAAGAGTTTTGAGAACCAACAGCATCAATGGCTAAATCTGCAAATTCTCCATCGAAAATTTCTTGAACTCTTTCTTTTAAGTTATGTCCATCATTAACTAAAACATGGCATCCAAATTTTTTTGCAATCTTCAACCGAGTTTCCCTACTTTTTTCCGTACCAATTACAACAACATTCGCCCCCGAAAACAATGCAACTAAAGCACAGCATAACCCAATAATACCCGGACCAATAATAACAACATTTTCTCCGGCCTTTATACATCCTCTTTCACTAACTATATGATACGCACAAGCCATAGGTTCTGAAAGTACAGCAGTTTTCAGAGAAAGTTCACTGGGTATAACTCTTATGTTTCGTTCCGGAACTACAACAAAATCCGCAAAGCTACCATTCGTACTTGAACCTAATCCCTTTCTATGTGAGCACATATTCCAATCGCCTGAATGACAATATCTACATGAACCGCATGGTTCTACGGTTGTTTCATATACAACTCTATCTCCTATTTTCGTTTTCTTTACATCTGTACCTACTTCAACGGCATATCCAGATGCTTCATGTCCAAGAATAACAGGTGGTTTTAATTTGTCAAACCGTCCGCCAACATCGACCTTCTTTAATTTTATATCGGTTCCCCCACAAACACCCGCATAAACTACTTTAACTTTGACGTCAGTACTTTTTAATATTTTAGGTTCTTCAGTATTGACCAACTCCATATCATTTGCTTTTGGGGATAGTCGCATCAATGCTCTCAAAAATGACACTCCTTTCTTTTGAAATCATGAAATCAAGTCTACCATAATAATCCTATAAATTTGATCTTACAATTATTCAATTTATAACAATTTCCTGTATATTTCAGCTAATTCATCTTGGCTCAGCTTTACATAACTAGTAGAAAGAACCGGTTGTAAAGTTAAATATACCTCTTTGGAAAACTCTTCTATCTCATCTTCTCCCATACCAAAACAGCTCAAACTCTTAATTTTCCAAATATCGTTGAGTAAAACGGCCAAACATTCCAATGCCTGATCAGTATGGCATTGAAGAATATCTACAATCATTTCTATTAAATATGAAATTTTGCCTTCAGGTTTTTTCTTATAGTACAATTTAAGCACCTGAACAAAAAACTGGTAATTACTTTCCCCATGCACAACTCCATATCTTCCGCTTAGCGGAAAAGCAAGAGCATGGACAGCACCACATCCTGCATTACCAAAAGATATCCCGGCAAAATTACTTGCAAGTAACACATCCCTCTCAACAGTTCTTCTAGAATCAACTCCATTTTTAGAGATGGTTACAAACGATTGTAACAGTATCTTGATTGCCTTTCCCGAAAATAAATCCGTATATGGAGTTGCTTCCGGAGAAAGATATGATTCTACAGCATGAATTAATGCATCAATTGAACTAAATGCAAAGAACTTATAGGGCAGAGTGCTGATAAATTCCGGTATTAAAACAGCAATATCAGCAAAGTAGGCATCATACGCCATTCTCATTTTGGTTTTGCGCTTCGTTGAACTAATAATTGATGATCTGGTTACCTCACTGCCTGTACCACAAGTTGTAGGAATTATAATCAATTTTTTGTCTTTTTTTATTTTCGACGGATCGTCAAATATCTCATCACAACAATCAAATTTTCTAATTGAGAGTACCTTCGCTATATCAATTACTGTCCCGCCGCCAATTCCTATTACTCTTTTGTATGAAATATTCTTTATGTTCGTTAATATTGCATCGACCATAATGTCGCTCGGCTCACCTGAGCCATGTTCTTCCTGATATACGAAATGACATGGCAGATTGAATTTTTTAATAAAAGGATCATAGATATAACGATTTGTAATTATCAAATCATCAGAATTCAAAGGGAAACTATCTAAGAAATCATTAAAAGTATCACATTGATAAATATCCGGAACAATCCTAAATTTTTTCATCATATATTACTCCCCATTTCTACTTAGTAGATATCTTTCGGTTGACTTTTGATATTTCTCTAACTTTATTAACATAGTCATTCGGAATTTCTTTTTTTCTTAATCCGGTTGCAAGAAGGAACAAGAATTGTTCACTTGTTCGCTCAATATTATCACTTGCAATAAGAGCTTTTTCCATAGTAATCCCCACACCTATGGTACCATGATTTTCCATAAGCACTCCCGCACTTGTACCAATTGAATTTTTTACACTTGTAGCTAACTCCAAAGAACCGGCCGGAGCAAAAGGCGCAATAGGTACCTCTCCACCTAAATAGGAAATACTTTCAACATCAATGATTGGAAGTTCTTTTATATTTTCAATGGAACTCACCAAAGTTCCGTATTTGGAGTGCGAATGAATAATGTCATTAACTTCTATTCTATCTAAATATATGAACCTGTGCATAGTAGCCTCTACAGAAGGCTTAAATTTCGCATCAACTATGTTTCCCTTCATATCAATTAAACATAAATCATTTAATTCTAAGGTGTTATATGGGCGAGAAGACGGAGTTATAACGAATAAGTCTTCTCCTTCAACTCTTGCACTGATATTTCCGGCCGTACCCAAGGAATAACCTCTCTCGACCATCATTTTGACACCCCACATAACATCTTGTTTTGCTTTTTCAATTTTGTTTTTCATTTTATTTGTCACTCCATTCTTTTCTTATTATTCATAGATAAGGGCATTTTTCACACCTATCTGGTTTGCATGTGCTTCCAATGCTTCTATTAAATCCTCAAATTTATATTCTCCCGTTACAAAAATATCTTCAGGGATTTCGTGGTGATTAATCATGTTATTTGCCATCATAACATGTTTTGGTGTTGTGTGGAAAAAAGCTGCAATGGTAAGTCCGCCGTAATGCATTCTTTCAGTATCGATAGTGATTGTTGTGCCCGGCTTACACCCTCCAAACAAGTTGATATATCCGCCCTTTCGAGAGATATTAATACAGTTTTCCCAAGCTACAGGTTGTCCGGTAGCATCAATTACAGCATCTGCCCCTCTTCCCTCAGGAGTTAGAGCTCTGATAGTCTCTACTACATCCATGTCGCTGTTAAGAAGTACAGTAGTATCAATTCCAAGTTTTTTCGATACTTCCAACCTTGATTGAGAAAAATCAGTTTGGATGACATGAGCTCCCATCTTCTTAACAATCATGGAAATCATTAACCCAATTGGGCCTGCTCCCATTACAACAACACAATCTCCATAACTAAACTTCGTCATATCTGCGGCATACATTGCACATGATAGAGGTTCTGTTAATGCTGCCGCTTTATAACTAACATCCTTAGGAATTTTAAATAGGTTTTGTCTTACAATTACGCCTGGAATATATACATATTCCGAATGGCCGCCGATAATCCTGACTCTATGTTCACAGCATCCGTCATTTCTTCCTGTCTTACAGTAATAACAATTACCACACATAGCGGCACTATGTGGTACAATTCTATCTCCTATTTCAAAATTTTGTACGTTTTTCCCTTTCTTATATACAATTCCTGCTGCTTCATGACCGAAAGTTATCCCCGGGCGATAATTTGGATGTCCTCTTTTATATGTTTTTACATCCGTTCCGCAAGTTAAGGATACTTTTACCTTCATGATAACAGCGTCATCTTCCAAATCAAACATATCTCTTTCTTCAATTCTTACATCTTCTGGTCCATACCAAATAGCCATTCTCATTTTTTCTTTCATAGTTCTCTCCCTTTCTTTAATATACTTATCAGTTTTGTTTTTTATATTTTATTTGAAAATTAATTAGCATAATGCTAATATGATTTTTACATACAACTTCTTTTATAATACTTTGAATAGTTTCGCAATCAGCACCATCAAAATATCAACGACATTTGCCAGGGATGCAGCAGTAACTTTTAGTCCCTTTTCAAGTTCTAACACACCTGCTGAAGTGACAAAGCTTGTACCGACATCTGCCATAAAATTGAGTGAAACTACAATAAACACCATATACAATGTTCCTGTAATTAATCCGCGGAAAAGGTTCCTGTCAGTCATCATACTAATCATTCCTGCAAAATAAGGAATAGAAGCAAACATGCCTACCGGGAAATAATTGTTTCCTGGAATGATAAATGCGAGTGCAATTGTAATTGGCATTAATAAAAGACTCAATGTAACGGCAGTTTGGTCACCAATAGCAAATGCTGCATCTGTACCAATAAGTAATTCCTGATCTTCTCCAACATGCTTTGTCATATAATTTTTCGCGGCTTTACTAATCGGAGTTAGTCCTTCCATAAGCAGACCTACCATTCTTGGCATCAAAACAATAACCGCTGCTATTCCAACCGCTATTTGAATTATTACTGTAGGAGTTTGTCTAGTTATAATTGCAAGAAATAAACCTACAATAAAACCTACAAGAGCAGGATCTCCCAATGGCCCTAATTTCTTGTTAATCCAAGATAAGTTGATGTCGACCTTGTTAACTCCGGGAATTATATCTACTATCTTATTCAAAACATAGACAACGGGAACTGCTGATAATGTTGAACTCATAGTCGTACAGGTTGTTCCCTCATATCCAAAATTTCTTTGCCAGAACGGAGCAATTTTATCTCCGACAATACATATAATAGCTACCAACAACATGGCAAACACAGTACAAATAGCAAATGGAACGGCTCCTGACATGTCGGCTCTTGAGAATATATAATAAAGAATAGAAGAAGCCATTAATATATGCCAATAATTCCAAATGTCAATATTGAATGTCTTTGTAACTTTAAACTTAATTAATATTATGTTAACAATAAGACCTAACGGTAAAACAACTGCGGCAAAGGGTGTCATCCAGGCTGCTGCAGAAAGTGTCTGCCACCCAACATCTATAGTAGTAAATGCATATCCCGTTGCTGAAGCGGCATAATAATTAGTAACCGGTTCTATTGTCGTTATTAATAGTGAAATAACCAATTTAAGCCCTTGAAATCCAATTCCCAATAATAGTCCGCTTTTGAATGCTTTGAAAAAATTCATTTTAAAAAACAATCCTAAAATAGTAATAATTATCGGAAGAACAGCAATTGCACCAATATCTAGTACTTGTCTTATAATCGATACCAAGTGTTCCATAGTTTTCACCTTTCCTTTCTATAAAGTATATTTAATATTTTTTATCTAAACATTTTCCGCTATTTTAGATAACAATTCTTTACATTTTTTTCTAATCTCGTCCTCACCAATACCTGTAATAAGTGAGGTAACACTTAAAGATGGTACAGGTAATGTCTCACTATACTTGTTAGTTGTAAATACGACGTCCACATCTTGTGCTTTTGTTAGTATTTCACTCATATTACTCTTTTTTATCACTGCATCAATGCCTATCTCATCACAAATATCCTTTATTGCATCTGCCGCAAGAGTAGATGTAGCAATGCCACTACCGCAAGCAACCAAAATCACTACTTGTTTCTTTGCCTTCATCATAACTTCCCTCCTTTTATGTTTATTTAATTTAATATGCATCTCCTCCTTAAAACTCGAATATCTATTTAAGCTGCAGCTACGATTATAAAATGCAAATTCCGTTCCAACCTTCATGGAAGCTTTAGTGGCAGGATATCAATATCTCTGAGATAATACTTTTTACTTCTTGAGGATTGCGAGATTTTTTCAATTTCTCCGATAAGTTGGGAGTTTTTATTAACTTATAAAAATTATTTAAAATATCTGTCGAATCCTCTTTTAATGCCATCATGAAAACATTTTCTACCTCATTTTCTTCCGACCATATTATTGAATTATTTAATATAGCAATAGCTATAGCCGGCTTTATAACATTTTGGGGATTTCCGTGTGGAATCGCAAATTTCTCTTTTAATAACGTTGGTTCCATGATTTCTCTTTTATATACATCAAGCAAAAATTTTTCTTTCGCAAACCCACCTTTAATTAAAAGTTCCGCAAGGCCGTCTAACACCTCATTTTTATTGCAATAATCAGGTCTGACCATTATAAGCTCCTCATGAATTACTTTAGCAAAAGGGATTTTGATAACATCACCATTTTTTAACACCTTTAAAGGAGATTCCATATAAACAATTTTTTTCAATTTTTCTATTGCGGTCCCGTCTATTATTTCTTCCACTGAAATAAAAGGCACTAAATTATCTTTAGGGTCTATGCTTCCAATAACCGCTGATACTGTATATTGTTTTCTAATATTATTCATTTTTGTAGATATATCTTCATCTCCTGCGACTCCCATTGGAATAATTTCAGCTTTTTCTTTAATATTCGGCAGCATTTTTTCGATAAGTCTTTTAATTTTTATAGCCGTACCTTCCCCAGTTATGCACAAAGTAATAATTACTTTTTTATCTCTTGAAGTTTCTGAAGGTACAAATCTTCCAAGTACTATTTTATCTTTATCTATGCTGTTTACGATTTCATTCAAATTAGTGTCCGGCACAATAGCCCGTCTGACAGCTTCCAAAACCATTACTGTATCCACTCTGCCAACGGTTTTGGTGGGAATCCCCGTTTTTTTGGTGATTATTTCTCCAAAGGTGATTAATGAACCCATATCTACAAGAATTAAAACTCCTTTACCTTCATTGATTTTATATACAACTTCGATTGTTCTTTGAAGAGCTGATTCGGGTTTTTCATCCAGCGACATTTCTATACTTACTGCATGATTTACACCTAACAGCCGATTTGCCACTTCTGCCATACCTTGAGCCACTCTACCATGAGAAAGTACTAAAACTCCAACTCTTCCCCGTTTTTCGTCTGACGGACTCGTAATTGTTCGAAGATACATAGCTATAAAACCGATTTCATCCTGTGGTATTTTATATCCTGATAAGAGTTCAATATGTTTTACCATTTCTTTTGCCACATTATATTCCGACTTATATTTCTTCATAACTTTATCAAGATGAGGATTCACAATTGGCTTTCCCTGTTGAATTCGTTCAAAAGTTGCACTTAAATGTATCGCAAGGCAATAAAAAAGATGCTTATCTATTCCCCCAATCCGCTTTTCTGCAATTTTTGTTGCTTTCTCTGTTATATCAACTATATTTTGGCCCACTATCTCGGCTAAATCTTGCTTAGCTAAGGTTGGGTGACTGGTTTCTACTCGTTTTATCAATTGCTGGAATTTTATTTCCAATTCTTCGCCGATTAACTTGTTTATCTCGTCTTGAGTTAAATCTTGTAACTCTAATTCGTGATATCTCTCTTCAATATATCCATAAATTTCTCGAGGTAATGTATAAAGGTCTTCTTTAGGCTCAGGTTCAATATTAGTTTCGCTTTGATTAGGTTTTGTCATTAAATCTTCTTTGATAAAATACTCAACTTCCGGATTACGCTCTTGTATTTTTAATAATCCCTTTTGAACGTGAACAGGTAAATCTGACAAGCCAACCTCAATATATTCTCTTTGACTGCTTATGCAATTCAGAAAACCTCTTGCACAAGCAACTTGAATATCACTTCTGAGTTGTCCTATATTTCCTGGGCAACTATACATTAAAAGAGCTCTTAAAGCTTCTTGGATAATCTTTATTTTGACCCCTATTCTATCTGCTTCTTTATTAAAAAAGGCCTTTATTATATGATATCTTTCATCAAGAGGTCTTACGGACAGAGATGGAAGCTCTATGATCATCGGTATTCTCCTGCGGAAAGTCAAAAGTAAAGATGATTCAATATCCTCTGTAGTTGCTGCTATAATCAAAATATTTGCTGTTCGTTCTGTCTCAGTTTCTCCCATACGACGAAATTTTCCCTTATCCATTAAAAAATAAAGCAGTTCTTGACCTTCCGGAGGCAAACGATGAACCTCATCTAAAAACAATATTCCGCCATCAGCTTTTTCCACTAATCCTTTTTTTAAGACAGCGGCTCCGGTATAAGCTCCCTTTACATGTCCAAAAAGTTGTGATAAAAGAAGCTGCGGATTTTCAGCATAATCTGCACAATTGAAAATAATAAAAGGAGCAGTTTCAGAAATGGCTTTGATTTCAAGTGCATAATCATACATAGCTTCTGCCAGATTACTTTTTCCAACTCCGGTAGGTCCTAAAATCAAAGTATGAAGGCCGTGAGGAGGATATAATATTGCAGCTTTTGCCTGTTGAATCTGAGATTTCAGACTTCCATCAAAACCTATAATTCTACTAAAGGCCAACAATTCAGATGGATATTTTAATGTATTTTTTAGATTAAAATTCGATTTAAGGTTTAAATGTTCTAAGGGCTCATTATGGCTCATCACCAAATTCAAATCAAATATTTTTTCTTTAATCTGTAGGGCTATTTGAGATATTAAATATTTTGATACGTTAAAACCTCGATCTTTAATAATCTTGGTAAGTTGTCGGTTCGATATTTCCGGATTTTTTGAAATTATTTCTCTAATGGCTTCTACTAAATAAGGTTTACGTCGTTCTCTCGAATTTGGGATACTTAATTCATTTCTTAAGGCCGTAACTGCATCTCTTCGAGTATCGAGCATTTCAGCTAAGCGATCATCAGTATAAGGGTTTTTCTTATCTTCAGTTTTAATTATCTGTACTAAACGGTCTTTCATAATTCCACTCCCCATTTCACAATTTATGCAATATTTATACCATAGTCTTAGAAGATTTTGCGGTCAGCTTATTTTCATGATTCTAAGATAATTTAGTTATTAATGTTCAACAGAATATTCCACAATTCCTTCTATTTAATAGCCTATAAAAAGTCTTATTCCTTCTAATGTAAACCTTTGACTAATAATAGATAAAATTTAATAATTTGGTATTATATGTTTGTTATGACCATAAAAAAATATTATATTTTACTCTTATGAAAATTAGTTTTATAAAATGGGATTTATTTTTTAATTAGCATGATAATCCTTATTATAATAAGTATAAATTATAGTAAAATAGCTAAAAAATGCAAAAATATTTAATACTACAGTTAATCCTATTAGTCCTTGAGAAACTATTTGAGGGAAGTCAAATAGTATAGAAAATACAGCCACATAAAAAGAAAAAGTTGCGATCTTGCCAAATTTATTTGCGGAAAGAGGTTGAGACTCCTTCGAATAATACATTAATAGACCACATAAAGCCAGAGATATCTCTTTGACAAATAATATTATAAAAACCTCATAAGGAATTAAATCTACGTGAATAAAACTTATAATTACTCCAAATATCGTAATCTTATCTGCTATAGGATCCAAAATAGTTCCCAGTTTCGTTATCATATTGTACTTTCTGGCAATGTAGCCATCTAAAATATCTGTAAGTCCTATTATAAACAAAATAATCGTTCCGTACAAAATATTATTTTTCATAGGAGAAAAGAATATATAAATAAACAAAGGTACTAAAATTATTCTTATAGTTGTTAATAAGTTAGGAAAATTCATAATATACTCCTTTCCAAAATGATTTTGTCACCCTTAACAAATTCTTTGAATATAATAAAATAGCATATATTTAAAACTATCTTAGGAGGGATCCAATGTTTAGAAAATCAAAATTCATTTATCTTCTATTAGTATTTACAATAATATTAAGTTTTAGTTTAAGCGGATGTAAAAAAGATGAGCTAAAAACTGTAAAATTAATAGAAGTTACCCATTCTCTATTTTATACTCCTCAATATATAGCAATAACGGAAAATTTCTTTCAGGAAGAAGGTTTAAAAATTGAGCTTATCAACGGAAAAGGCGCGGATAAATGTATGACTGCCCTTCTCAGCGGAGAAGCCGATATCGCTTTTATGGGACCGGAAGCTTCAATATATGTCTATAACCAAAGCAAAACAAATAAAGCGATAAATTTTGCTCAGTTAACTCAAAAAGATGGCTCTTTTCTTGTAGGACGAGAAAAAGATGACAATTTTTCCTTTGAAAAATTAAAAGGAAAGTCCCTTATTGGTGGAAGAAAAGGCGGAATGCCTGAAATGGTATTGGAGTACGTATTAAAACAAAACGGTTTAACTCCCGGAACAGATATGGAAGTACGCACAGATATACAATTTGATGTTATGGGAGGAGCCTTTATAGCGGGAGAAGGAGATTACGTTACTTTATTTGAACCTGTGGCTGCCTCCTTAGAAAAAGAAGGAAAGGGATATGTAGTTGCATCTATCGGAAAGGAAGCAGGATATATTCCATATACGTGCTATTCCACCACAAAAAAATATATGGATGAAAATTCTGAAATAGTACAAAAATTTACAAATGCTATATACAAAGGAATGGTATGGGTACAAAACCATTCGGCAGAGGAGATAGCGGATTCATTAAAATCACAATTCCCGGAAACAGAAAGGGATATACTTATTACTTTAATAAATAGATATAAAGATCAGGATACCTGGAAACCTGATTTAGTTTTAACCGAAGAAGGCCTTAACAAACTGATGGATATAATGGAATTGGCGGGCGAATTAGATGAAAGACCTCCTTATAACGAGATAGTAAATACCAATTTTGCAAAAGAGGCCATGGAAAATATTAAAAAATGACATAAGAGAGGCTCTCTCACCTCTCTTATAAAAGTATTAAAATTCTAAGATTGTAGGATAATTTAAAATGATTTAATTGCATCTTTTAAACTGACTGACTTAGTATCCGGCACAACTTGGAAAAATACTTCTATGCCTTTGCTTTCAACTTCCTTTAAAGTATCCATATCTTCATGTCTCACTGCTATATTGGGAATCACAAACTTAGAATCTTTAGTCTTAGCTATGCCCCCAAGATTTAATCTTTTTACAGGGAGTCCTTTGTCTATGGCTTCTTTAGCCCCGGCAATCGACTTAAATAACAGTATTGCCTTATAATCTTCAAAGTTACTTTTATTCCAGTAGTCCACTGCTTCATCGATACTTAAAACTTTAATTGTCATACCCGTATTTGATGTTGACATCGTATATATATCCTTCATAAATGGGTCTTTAGCAGTTGCATCATCAACAACAAATAAAGCATTAGTATTCATCCCCTTAGACCATTTTGTCATTACCTGACCATGAATAAGCCTATCGTCTACCCTTGCCAATACTATTTGCCCCATTAACAATCACTGTCCTTTCCTTTTAAATTATATCTTTTAATTCCGTTTACAGTCGAATCTATAGCTTTTTCTATTAATTTATCCAATTCTTCAGACTCTCTTGATTGAAATATTTCTATAAGCATAAGCATATTAACACCTGTTATTAATTCAATGTTACCATATTTTTTTAACATATACAACGATACATTTGACGGGCTGCCGCCTAAAATATCTACAAGAATTATAATATCCTTATCCGCCTTTTGATTTTCAACAATAATCTCTTCCACTTTGTTGCGCAAATCATCTACACTCTCTCCTAATCTTAACCCCAAAGCAGCAGCATCTTCTTGATCGCCCATAATCATTTCGGCACTTTTCAATAATTCTATACCAAAATTACCATGAGTTATGATTAAAACAAATTTCTTTTTCATACTTTTCCTTCTTTCTATATAGGGTGATTCTAACAACTCCTTATAAGATTTTTATAACCTATAGGGAAATTATGATTTTCTTAGTTTAGAGATTTCCCGTTAAGGGATTTCAACTCTTGACCTCATTTATGATACATGATTTAATAAAATATTTAAAAATTTAAAAACCGGATTGCCTCTCTAAAAAAGAGAGACAATCCTTAAATAATAGTTTAAATATTATAGGATACCTACCCCGGCGAGTACGCCTAAAATTATGGATAGTCCCAAAAGTGCCTGGGTGATCTTTAATCCCTTTTTGTTAAAATACCAATATACTCCTAATACAGTAACTAACGGCAACAGTCCCGGAAGTATTGAATTAAATATATCTTGAAGAACAAATTCTTTCCCCGAAATCGTCCATTTTAATGAACTGCTAACTTTAACATAAGAAGATGCCAATATTCCCATCATAAAAAGACCTAATACAGACAGCCCATCAATAATCTTTCTTATATTCTTTCCGCCGATAATTTCAGTAGCAGCAGAACGGCCCAATTTATAACCAAGTTTAGTAAAATAAAAACCATATATATAAGTCACAGCTACAAACATCAACCAAGGAAATAAGGCACCTAAAGCACTTCCTCCCTTTGCCCAAGGCAAAGCAATAGCTATCAAAATATATTGAACAGTACCTGAATCAATAGCATCTCCGATACCGGCCAAAGGTCCCATAAGACCAACTTTAGTACTATTTATTACATCTCCGCTCACTGCTTCTCCTTTTCCTTCAGCCAATGCTTTAGCTCTTGCCTCTTCCAAAGAAGTCGTTATACCGAGAATAGTGCCTCCACCCCATACAGCCTGTGTATTATAAAATTGTGTATGTCTCATATAGGCTTCCTTTAAATCTTCTTTCTTTTTATACAATTTTCTCAAAATAGGTGTTATTGCCCAAAGTAAAGAAGCCGCTATCATTCTGTCATAAGAATGAGGAATCTCATTTGCATACCACCATCTGAACCAACTCTTTCGCAAATCCTTATCTGTAATTTTTTCAGGAGAGTCTGCTAAAGTAACATCTGTTTTAACTGTATTCTCTTTATCATCCATCTTAACTTTGCCTCCTTCTAATTTGTTTCGGTTTTTTCACCGGTAACTAAGATATACAAATATGCTACTATTGTACCAATAATAGCAAATGTTACTGTATTAATTTTAAGAGGTTGTAACATAACGGATACAAAATATGCTAAAAGAAAGAATACAAGGTATTTTTTCTTTCCTATTACTTGTAATATAAGTGCAATACCTAATGCGGCAAGTCCTCCTCCTATTACATCAAGTATATGGAATATTCTTCCTCCGGAGAGAGTAGCCGTAAACTTCGCAATTACTGGTGTTCCATAATATAAAGCTATAAACATTGCTGGTGTAAATAATGCAAAACTAATAATTGTCGGTAAAATTATGATTGAAAAGTTTAAGCCTTTGTCGTTTAATTGAGCTGCATATTTATCCGTTAATCTTGTGATAAACGTGTTAAGGAAAAATCTAAATTGGTAAAGATAACTGCCCAAAAGTCCTACAGGCACTGCTACAGCTATTGCTTCCGTAGGTTTTAAGCCTCCCAATATGGCAACGGGCACTGCTATTGCAGTTGCCACTGCCGGTTCACTTGGCATAGCTCCTCCCGGAGCGATCATTCCCATATAAATTAACTGTATTGAAGCAGTAGCAATCATAGCTGTAGGAACATCTCCCATAACAAGCCCTACAACCAATCCTGTCATCAAAGGACTAAATCTTAGGTTTAAGGTTGCATAGCCAAGAGCACGTGATTCAACCAAAGCAACCCAAAGCGCAATTATTAATGCTTGAGCCACAGTAATACTATGTTCCATTTTTATTTCCTCCTTTTTAATAATATAACTATATTAAATTTTCTTTGCCTACCCTCCTTTCCGATCAAATTTTAAAACTTTATTAATTAAAATATTTTAACCCAATAAAGCATTATAACGTTTTCATAAGAATGTCATAAATTTCATACCAACTATTCCCATTTGGTATGAAAAATAATTCCTCCCTTATCAATTCTGTTATATGTGTGGGCTCCAAAGAAGTCTCTCTGGGCCTGAATGAAATTTGCAGGAAGATTTCCTTCGATCATGCTGAAAAAATAATCTAAAGCAGAATTATGAACGAGGGTGGGTATATAAAAATTCCTTGCAATATTAGTTATATATTTTATAGAATCTAATCTTGTCATAAGAAATTCCAGAACTCTCTTATTGTTCAAAAGGTTTACATTTTCCTTATCTTCGTCAATAACAGCCCTCATAAAATCAAGCATTTTTGACCTTATAATACAGCCACCCTTCCATATTTTTAATACTTCAGAAATATCAATATCAAAATTATTAACTTTAGACCCTTCAGACATAACCCAAAGCCCTTGAGAAAATAATATCAGATTTGAAAAAAGCAATGAATTTTCTAAATCTCCTATGATTTTATCTTTATCGTACAAATCCTTAGGATAATCCTTCGCTACCTTTTTTGAAAGGTTTAGCCTCTCTTCCTTAAAATATGAAAGAACTCTTCCTTCTAAAGCTGCATTTAAAGAAACCGCTGGTATTCCCATATCTATAGAAGTTTGAACAGTCCATTTACCGGTTCCCTTTTGACCTGCCTTATCTAAAATTAATTCCACTGTAGGTTTTCCGGTTTCTTCATCTTTATGTCTCATGATTTTATAAGATATTTCCATGAGAAATGAATTGAGTTCACCCTCATTCCATTTTTCAAATATATCTCCTATTTCATCGGCTGAAAGCTTTAATACCTTCCCCAATATATCATAAGTTTCGGACATAGCCTGCATAATTCCGTATTCTATACCGTTATGAATCATCTTTACAAAGTGTCCTGCCGAATCATTTCCTATATAGGTACAGCATGGTCCGGATTCTGTTTCTGCCGCAATCTTAATCAGTATGTCCTTAACTAAATCGTAAGCTTTCTTCGAACCCCCGGGCATTAAGGAAGGTCCATTAAGGGCACCTTCCTCTCCCCCGGAAATTCCTATTCCAAGATAAAGTATTTTCTTTTCATTTAATTCGTTAATCCTTCTTGTAGTATCACGGTAGTATGTGTTTCCTCCATCCATAATAAGATCTCCCTCATCAAGATAAGGAATAAGTTTTTCAATCACACTGTCCACTGGTTTTCCTGCTTTAACCATTAGCAAGATTTTTCTTGGTTTTTTCAAAGATTCAACAAAAGATTTAATATCGTAATAACCCGTAATATCCTGTTTCCCTACTTCATTTTCTATAAAATCCTTTGTTTTCTGAGAAGTCATATTGAATACCGCTACACTAAAACCCTTGTTTCCAATATTTAAAGAAAGATTTCGTCCCATTACTCCTAATCCAATTAACCCAATATCTTTCATTCATTTCTCCCCCTACCGTTAAATTCCTACACTATTTTAATAATTCTTTATTAACAACGTTATTAGGATTCTCGTTCTTTGCAATTTTCTCTGCATCATCTACAACCTTATCCCCCATGCCTTTTAAACATTCATAAGTATAAGCTGATGTATGAGGAGTTATCACCACATTTTTATAAGCAAATAACGGATGAGTTTCATCTATAGGTTCTCCTTCAACTACGTCTAACCCTAAGCCGCCTATTATTCCTTCATCTAATGCTTTTATCAAGCTCTTTTCGTCTATAAGTCCTCCTCTTGCTGCATTTACGATAAATACGCCTTTTTTCATCAAAGCAAAACTCTTTTCGGACATCATATGGTAACTATTTTCATTTAAAAGAGCATTTAAGGAAATTATGTCTGAGTTCTTAAGAAGTTCTTCTAAGGATACCGATTGAGCCCCTCTTTTTTCTATTTCCTCCCGAGTAAGATATGGATCATAAGCTATTAATTTTGCGTTAAACCCGTTCTTTAATATTTCTCCTACTCTGCTTCCGATATTTCCGAAACCTATAACTCCAACTGTTTTATCTTTTATTTCATAACCCATAAATTTTGCTCTTTCAGCCCATTTCCCCTCTTTTGCCTTTTCTGAAGCAAGGGCTGTCTGCCTTATAACGGTCATCAATAAAGCAACAGCGTTCTCTGCTACCGATTCTCTTTCCACAACAGCATCCACTTTTGTAACAAATGTACCTTTTTTAGTGGCGGCTTCTATATCTATGTTGTTATATCCAATACCGTGACGGGCAATCAAAAGAGTTTTATCCTTATAATCAAAGAATTCTTTATTATATAAAGGCGTAACACTTGCTATTATAATTGAATAACCCATAAGTTTCTGAGCTAATTCCTTTCCTCCCATATCTTTGGAAAGATCAAATCTGTCTACCTCTCCTAATTTTTTTAATCTTTCCATATGCTCCGGAAAAATCCTCCCAAAGCTGCTTGAGTTAACGATTGCAATTTTTACAGCCATCTTTATATCTCCTTTCTCTTTGATCTATTTTTTTGATTCTATTTATTAAAAATAATTGTATAAACCCTTGCAAAAAAAACTTTCATATGATAATATTTTTATAAAAAGAATTTCTTTTTCTATATTATATAATATAGAAAAATTTTTTTCAACACTTTTTTTATTTAAATTTTTTTGATTTCTAGAGGCTTTTTGATATGGCAATTCTATTGTTATATAATATTATTAAACATTAAATTGTTAAATATTAATCGAAAAAGGTGATATTATGAATTCTACGCCAAAGGCATTTCTTCAAATTAAATCGCAATATAGTAATTTTAATCCTACAGAGAAAAAAATTGCAGATTATATTCTTAATAATCCTCAAGAGTTGATTTACTCAACTATAAGCCAAATAGGAGATAAACTCAAATTAGCGGATTCGACCATATTTCGTTTTTGTAAAAAAATTGATTTTAAGGGATTTCATGATCTTAAAATATCATTAGCTACAGACGTGGTTAAGGAAACAAAAAATTACGGTACTACACAAATTCTCGATAACGATGATGAAGCTATTATTATCAATAAAGTATTTGAAGCCACTATATCGGTCCTAAATGATTCATTACAGTCTATTGACCCGAAACTCATAGAACAGGCAGTAAATATTCTCTTAAATGCAAATCAGATTGTATGCTATGGTAATGGAGGCTCAGGTGTTGCAGCGATGGATGCTCATCATAAGCTTTTACGAATCGGAATGAACGTTTCATCTTATACCGATTATCATATGCAGCTTATGTCTGCTGCTCAGCTTACGGAAAATGATGCGGTTATAGCAATTTCCCATTCCGGCTCTAATATAAACATAATGAATGCGTTAGATGTGGCTAAGAAAAACGGTACAAAAACCATCGGAATAACTTCATTTTCAAAATCACCTATTAGTAAGAAAGTAGATGTTCCTCTTAATGTCGTTTCCCATGAAACGGAATATCAATTTGAAGCTTTTGCTTCCATGGTTGCCCATCTTACTATAATAAACGTTTTATATATTAATTTAATATTAAAAAGAAAAGAACTTTCCAATATTGCTCTTCAAAAGATGAGGAATGCGATTTCTTATACAAAGATATAAGAAAAGCTTCTATCGAAGCATTATTAAGGTAGCTTTTCTTGAATTCATTTACGAAAAGTTTTTTATCAATATTTATAAGTAAGAACTTTCCTATTCGTTATAAGAATAGGAGTTATATAAAAATTTATTTTTAAATATTGAAATAATAAGCAATCTGGTGATATGTCAAGAGATAAATTTTAATAAAAACATAAGGAACA
>ENA-UOOE01001571-UOOE01001571.1-fermentation-metagenome-genome-assembly--contig:-NODE-1571-length-18944-cov-4.604638_pt1 | contig 18944 bp, 24 predicted proteins | sample MGYA00245776_ERZ724021 | MGnify/ENA primary metagenome ERZ724021 (study PRJEB28704, sample SAMN03018321) | fermentation metagenome | biome: anthropogenic terrestrial biome; feature: soil; material... | reverse complement strand
TCACGGGATCATTTTAAAGGATATTAAATTTCTAATTAATTATAAGATAGTTTATAGGGGATTGCAAGTTTTTCATGAATTTTTGAATTTTAGTCTATTTGCTCAATAGAAGGTTTCTCAGGGGTTATATATATAGTTTTATTGGAGTAATATATTACCATTCCAGGTTTAGCTCCATTTGGCCTATGCGTATTTCTAACCTCCGTATAATCTACAGCTACTTTTGAAGAATTTCGGGCCTTGCTATAATAGGCAGCAAGACTGGCAGCCTCTTCCAGAGTTTTGTCTGGAACTTTACCAAAATTTTTTACTATTACATGGGAACCCGCAGTATTTTTTGTATGAAACCATAAGTCTCTTTTGTCTGCAAATTTTAAAGTAAGGTAGTCATTTTGTAGGTTGTTTTTACCTACGTATATTTCTATACCGTCACTTGATATAAACTTTGCAGGTTTGAAAGCTTTAGTTTTTTTCTTATTTGTTGATTTTTTAAATTTAATATATCCTGTTTCCATAAGTTCTCTTTTTATTTCTTCAATATGATCATAACTGTCAGAATTTTTTATATTTATAAATACAGAATTTAGGTATTCAATTTCTTCTTTAGCTATTTTTAATTGTTCTTCAGCTGCTTTTTCTGTTTTCTTTAATTTATTATATTTTTTAAAATAGCTTTGAATATTTTCAGAAGGTGTCTTGTTTATATCTAATTTTATGCTCATATATTCTAGTGTATCACTGTAATAATTTTGAACTTTTATATGAGAGTCTCCCTTATGTATATTGTAAATATTTGAGGTAAGTAATTCTCCATGTATTCTGTATATATCTTTATTTTTACAATCTTTTAAATTTTCTATTAAAATTTTAATTTTTTTATTGCAGCGCTCTAAGTTTATATTTATCAACTTTTGCATATCAGAACTTTTGCTATTTAATCTGTCTGCCATATCTTTTTCGTAATAAAAATCATCTATAAGCTTAGATGGAGTGGAATAATGTACTTCTTCATAATCATTTAGATAAGTTAATTTACTACAGTAGAAGTCTTTCATTTTTCCATCTTTAGTATAATAGACAAAATAAAACTCATTATTTTTAAACTGAGAAAAGATTTTGTTGCAGAAGCTATGTAAGACAGTTATAGTTGATTCTTTAAAAATATCTAGTTGAGATAATTTTAATTCAGATAGCATATGATATAATTCTTTCGAAAAAGAAGTACTTACACCTGTAAATATTTTAGAAAAAGATTTATTATCCAGGAATTTCATGTTTTGCACTACATGTTTGAATTCTTCTCTTTTACAGCAAAAAGGATTTAATTTATTAGAAATAGGTGGAAAAATATATTTAATTCCAGGAAATAAGGATCTGATAGAATTAATTTCAGGTGTTATATGTTTTATACTATCCATAATCATAGTGTCTTTTTTACGAATTAAAGTTATATTACTGTGTTTTCCCATTATTTCTACAACTAAAGTATATATGTTGTCAAAACCTAATTCATTCAAACTTTGAAAGTCTAGGAATATTACCCTATCTGTATCCAATTGAGATATGTTAATTAATTTTGATGAATTCAAATATTTTCTTAAAATCATACAAAACATAGGAGGCTGCATTGGATTTTTTTTATTTTTATATGTAAGGTGTATTTTAGGATATATTGAACTGGAACTTATCAATAATTTATGGACTGTTTTTTCATTTCTAACAGTTAATGTTATTTCATCTTTTTCAGGTTGATTGACCTTTTCAACCTTTCCTCCTAGTAACTTTAATTTTAATTCTTGTAAAATGCTATGTATAAAAATACCATCTAAGGCCATATTGTTCATCCTCTCATATAGTTGTATATCTAATTGATTATATCATTTTAAATTTTTAAAATAAAGTTACAAAATTATTGTTGATAAAAGGTTAATACAGTAGTAAACTTAATTTGAAATATTTAGTGTATTTTTATAGGAGGGTGAAATCTTAGAATGAAATTTACTAAAATGCATGGAACAGGAAATGACTTTATAGTCATTGACGATAGAGAAAATAGATTTTTAGGAAAAGAAGAAGAGCTTGGTTTAAGGCTTTGTAATAGACATTTTAGTATAGGGGCAGATGGAATATTAATAGTAAGAAATAGTAATATTGCGCCTATTAAAATGGTAATAATAAATTCAGATGGTTCTTATGCCTCTATGTGTGGAAATGGGATAAGATGTTTTGCAAAATATGTATGGGAGGAGAATTTAGTAAAGGATACGGCTTTAAAAATTGAAACAGGAGATGGAATAAAAGAGGCTTTTTTAACTATAAAAAATGGGAAAGTAGAAGAAGTTACCATTGATATGGGAATACCTTCTTTTGTTCCAGAAAAAGTACCTGTTGAATTTAAAGAAGAAGTTATAGAAAAAGAAGTAGAAATTAAAGGTAAAAGGTATATTATAACTACTTTATTTATGGGAGTTCCTCATACAGTTATATTTGGTAAGCTTAAAGATTATGATGTAGCTGAGGGAAAATACATTGAAAAGTACCCTATATTTACTCAGGGAACCAATGTTAATTTTTGTGAAATTGTAAACAAGAAAGAGGTGAAAGTAAAAACTTGGGAGAGAGGTGCTGGACCTACTTTAGCTTGTGGCACAGGAAGTTGTGCATGTGTTGTAGCTGCACATAAAATAGGACTTACAGAAGAAAAAGTTAAAGTTACAGTTCCAGGAGGAATACTTTTAATAGAAATAAAAAAGAATAATAATGTATTCATGACAGGGGCGGCAGTAGTTTGTTTTAAAGGGGAATATGATATTTAATGCAATATTTAAAAAAAATCATACTTTTTATGGTACTGCTTGTTATGAATGTTACTTTAACCGGATGTGGCAATAAAAATGAAGATAAAATTGAGAAAGTAGAAATATCTAATTATTCTAATACCATTATAATTGAAAGCAATGAAAATAAAAAAAAGGTGTACAATGTTGATAATTATCAATTATATGAGAATGGAACAATTGATGATGTAACACAGATAGTATATGATAAAGAAAAATCTGTTTATGTGTATTTAGTTAATATGGATAAGAGAGGACAATCTAGTAATAATAAAATAGTAATAATAGATAAGGGAATAAAAAGTGAAATTAAGGATTTTTTTTCTGCTATGGATATAAAATTAAACTCTTCTGGAGATAAAATTGCCTATAGAACCTTTAAAAGTAATTCCCCAGATAGTGCGCAGGGAATGAAAATATATGATTTAAAAAGTAAAAAATATTTGAAACTTAACTCTGAGGTATTAGTTTCAGGTAATCTATATACATGGCTTGATGATCACAGAATAATTTATTACGGCAGTGTAGAGAATAAAAAAAATTCTGATAAGATATACATGTATGATTTCAATACCTCTAAGGAAGAAGTTTATTTAGAAGATACTAAAGGATATTGTATTTATTTCACCTCTTTAGGAAATAATTTGTTATTTCTGTCAAGAGTAGGAGAGGGTTTATATTTATACTATTATGAAGATAAAAGTAAGGAATTCAAACTTTTAAGTGATAATTTTAGAGAAATATATAAATCCTTGTCAGATGAAGGAAATGGGACTATATTCTTTTTTGCCAGCATGGGGGAAAAGGATACTGCACTTTATAAATTTACACCCAATAATAATGAATTAAAAAGAATTACATATGATTTTCCAAAAAATATTAAAACTTCTTCAGAAATGTCTAGAGATGAAGAAGGTAATGTGTATTTTATAGGTTTTCAAAATGAAGAAAGCAGTGAAGAGATATTCATGTATAATATATATGAAAAATCCATAAATATTATATCGGATCATGAAGGAAATTATAATATCTATGGGAATAAGAGTAAAATAAGCTTTAACTAATAATAAAAAGTACTGTAAAAATTTGTTTACTGTACTTTTTATTATTTTTATCCGCATGAGGCAATTAGCTAATACTCCCATCTTCTTCAAAGTGGAAATAAGTATTTTTCATAAGCAAACTCTAACTGAACCTCTGAATTACTTAATTTTAAAATGAATGTTTAAAAAGTTACATACTGGATATAATTTTAGGCATATTAAATTAATAGAAAGTGAGAGGTATAATGTTTTCTGTGGAATTAGAATATATAAATATTGAAGACATTGTTTTAGACACAGAAATAGTTAAAAAAATACCAGAAGAGATAGCCAGAGATAATTGCTTGATAGCTTTAAAAAAAATTAATGAAAAATTTGTGATAGTCATAGGCAAGAAATTGAATTTTCCATTGATAGAACAGTTAAAATTTATATTGGGCAGTGAATTATCATTTTTTAGATCAAATCAAAAGAAAATATATCAGTTAATAAATACTTATTATTGTAGACAAAATTTAGATCATGCCTTAAAAGACATAAAGTTCAATAAAAACATTTCAGAATTGACAGTAAACTTCACATCTTACAGAAATAAATTTCAAAATTCTCCAGTGGTAAAGGCCATTAATTACATAATAGATAAAGCCATAGATGAAAGGGCCAGTGACCTGCATATAGAACCCTTTCAAAGCAGTGTAACTATAAGGATGAGAATAGATGGAATAATAGGAGAGTATATAAAAATTCCTCTAAATGTATACCCACTTTTATGTGCCAGAATAAAAATAATGGCAGATATGAATATCGCAGAAAAGAGAATGCCTCAGGATGGCAAGATAAAGTATGTTAAACAAAAACTAAACTATGATTTAAGAGTTTCTACACTTCCTACTATATATGGAGAAAAAATAGTTATAAGAATCTTATATAAAGATGAAAGTATAAAGCATTTGGATACTCTGGGTTTCTTAAAAGAAGATGAAAAAAAAATAAGAAATATGATTTCTAAAAGCCATGGACTTATTTTAGCTGTAGGTCCTACTGGTTCTGGAAAATCTACAACTTTATATTCTATACTAAATACTATAAATAAATATGAAAAGAATATAGTCAGCATAGAAGATCCTGTGGAATATACTGTAGACAATGTAAATCAGGTAAATGTAAACAGTAAAATAGGACTGGATTTTGCACAGGGACTTAGAAGTATATTGAGGCAGGATCCAGATATAATAATGCTTGGAGAGATACGAGATGAAGAAACAGCACATATAGCTATAAGGGCGGCAGTAACAGGGCATTTAGTTATGAGCACACTTCATACAAATGATGCCTTTGAATCCATAGTAAGACTCAAGGATATGGGAATAGCGGGATATTTTATTGAAGATGCATTAATAGGAATAATATCCCAGAGATTAGTTAGAAAAATATGTCCCCATTGTAAGACTAAATATGTGCCTTCATCTAGAGAAGTTAAAGAATTGAATTTACTTTCTACTGATGTATTGTATAGGGGAGAAGGGTGCATAAAATGCAATTATGTGGGATATAAGGGAAGAACGGTGATCTATGAAATAGTTCATAGTAGTGATATTGAAAAAGGATGTTTAAAAAGTAATATTTCTAATATTGAAGAGAAGGTTAGAAAATCAAATATAGTTTCACTTAGACAGAATTGTATACAACTTATTAGATCAGGGATTACCACCTATGAAGAATTTCTGAGGATAAGTTTTTAGTGAAAGTAGGTGATAAAATATAATAAAATATTGGGCACTTAACAAAAATGGGAAAAAAATCAACGGATATTGTGAAGAATATAATTTTAACAAATTAAAGTATGATTTAAGAGAAAAAGATTACTTTATATATAAGCAAGCTTTTGTGAAAAAATATAGAGAATTTTTATTAAAAAGAACCAACATATTGGATATAAGCATTTTATGCAGTCAATTAAGTCTTATGCTAAATACAGGGATACCTTTATTTAAGGCATTTGAAATTTTAGAAATTCAACATAGTAAAAGCAGGCTTAAATTGGCTTTAAAGGCTGTGAAAGAAGATGTTATAAAGGGAAACAGTGTACATGAAAGTATGAAGAAAGTTAAGAATATATTTCCACAATTTATGATTGAGATGATTAAAATTGGAGAAGAATCAGGGAGATTAGAGGAAATATTAAAAAAACTGTCATTATATTATGAAAAACAATATAATATAATGTCTGCTGTAAAGAGTGCCCTTGCATATCCTCTGTTAATTTTAATAACGAGTATGATTATAATGATATTTTTAATGACTAAAATAATACCCCAATTTGTGGATATTATAGTGGCTGGAGGGGGTGAAGTACCTCTTTTAACTAAAATAGTCATATATAGTTGTGAATTTTTAAGACATCATTATGTAAAAATATGTATGGCATCCATTTTAATAGTGGTTTTATTATATAAGCTTAATAAAAATGACAGAGTAAAAAAAATTTTAGAAAATATTAAAATAAAAGCTCCTTATTTAGGGAAAATATACATGAGTTTAATTATTTTTAAAATATGTTCTTCCATGTCCATACTTATGAAATCAGGAATAAATATAGTTAAAGCTTTGAGAATTACAGGAGAATTATTAGAAAGTAGAATTTTAGCTAAAAAAGTAGAAAATTGTGTAATATGTATGGAGCAGGGAGAAGGTATATATAATGCTTTAAGTAGATTGCAGATAAATGACAGAATATTTTTATCTCTCATTAAAACAGGTGAGACAACAGGTGAAATGGAAGAAATATTTTGTAAGCTTGAAGAGTTGTTTGAAAACGATATAAATAGGTGTTTTAAAAAATTAACTAAGGTTATAGAACCTGTTATAATAATATTTTTATCTTTATTTGTAGGAATATTTGTTATGGCGGCTCTTATGCCGATTTTTAGTATAATGGATGCTACTTTGTAATACATATTTATCGTTGAAAGGGAGAAGAGGTGAAATATGAGAAGAACAAATATATTTAAGAATCAGAAAAAAAGAGGATTTACCCTTATAGAACTTATGTTGGTGGTGGCAATAATCTTAATTCTTTTAGGGTTTTTGATTCCTAAATTTTCATCATACCAAAATAAGGTAAAGACTACTAAAGCAATAAATACAGCTAAACAGATTCACACAGCTGCTATGGCTAGTTATGGAGATAATGAGGGAAATTTCAATGGAGAAGATGTTAAAAATTATATATCGGAACTTACTTCTGCAGAAAACCTACAGGTTGAAGAGAATTTAAGTGATACTCAGTTTATAACAATAAATTATGAAAGTGATAAAAATACATATACATTAGAAATAAATGCAGAAGAAAATTCCTGTATAGTGAAGGATGGAGAAAAGCAAATATATCCTAAGTAGATGAAATTTGTACCAAGGAGATAACTTATGATGCTTGAGATTAAGTCAAAAGGATTTACCCTTATAGAATTGATTTTAGTAATAGGTTTATTTTCCATGCTTTTAAGTTTTAGTTTAATTAATATGGGGGCTTTTAGTAGTATAAAAAATAAAATAGATGTTGATTTAACTGGTAATAGGATTGTAAATTTTATAAATAATTCTAAGCTTTATTGTAGGGATAAAGGCAAACAAGGTGGATACATTTATTTTAATGTGAGAGACGGAAATATAACTTTTAATAGTGGTTTGACGGAAATATCTAAAATGGAATTACCAGAAGGGTTTACTTTAAATCAGGTAAGTGATGACAATAAAATAAAAATAGATAGTAGGGGTATCACCGCAGATGCCTGCAGTATAAAATTTAAAGATAGAAAAGGAGAATTGCATTGTCTTACCATGTGTGTTGGAACAGCTTACGTGGAATTCAAATATTAAATTATATTATAGGTAAAGTTATTAAAGGGAATGTTCTAAAAAAAGATAGAATATTAGTAAAAAAAGGATTTACTTTAATTGAAGTGTTATGCAGTATAACAGTTTTTTCAATATTGTTCATGACAGCTATTTCTATACAATTAAATTCTTTTAAAGTAAAAAAGTATAATAAAGATTTATATAATTCTATTTTAATTATGGAATATGTTAAAAATAATATTATTTACAATTGTAGTTATGATGAAATTCTATATTTAAATAATATGAATAAAAAATATATAAACTGTAATGATTTAAATTTTGAGAGTATCAAGGATGACAATTTAGTTGATTTGTTCTCAGATGTGATACCCGGAAAAGAGCCTTACATTGTTTTGGATGTATCTGGAAAAGAAGTTTTAAAGGTAAATTTGCAATTTTATGAGAATATGTATGGCAGTATAAAAGTTCAGGAGTGTGAGTTCTATAAAGGAAACTACAAAAAATAAAACAAAGATTAAAAAGGGTTTTACAATTATAGAAATGGTTATAGTTATATCATTAACAGGCATATTAATTAATCTACCAATAATTGCAATATCAAAATATATGAAATTACATAGAGAAGAAATGAATTATAGTAGGGAAAATTTTTATGTAAATGAGGCATTTATTATAATTGAAAATGAAATGAAAAATGCAAAATATGTAGATATAAAAGACAATATGATAATTTTAAGAAGATATGATAATAAAGGGTATGATTATATAAGACAAAATAAAGGCACTGCGATTGTAATTTCTTATGGAGCCATTAACTCATCTAATGTAAATAACATATTAAAGGATATAAAAGATTTTAAGTTAGAAAGACGTGAAAAAATATTTTATATATCTATAAAGATGAAAAGAGGTGATCTTTATAGGAGATGTTTTGCAATAGAAAGGGAAAAGTTAAGAAAGGATTCATATTAGTATATGTGCTGTTTGTAGGATGTATTTGTATTCTTATTTCACTTGGATGTTATAGTATGGAGATGTATATTAGATCTAATGGAGTAGAGAGATATAAACAAATTTTTAAAGTTAATGCAGCTGAAAAATATAAGGAATATCTTCTAACTGAATTAAATCAGTATATATGTGACACCATATTATGTGAAACAACAAATGTGAAAGAATATATGAATTCTTTAGATAATTTTAAAATATATTTTGAGGAATCCTATATTTATTATGATGGAAATATAGATTGCTTCATTATTAAATATATAATTAATGGGGATTTTTACAAACAGGAAATTTTTGAATATGAAATAAAAGGTAAAGATGTGGCATTTAGTTGTGTAGACTATTCCTTTGTGGAAGGAGATTAAAAAATGTGGCAAAAAGCATTTTTAGAAGTAGGTAGAAAAAACATAATTTATAGAGAAATATGTAAAAAAAATTTTTTTATAAATTTATTTAGTAGAAGTAAGAAAAAAATTATTTTTTCAAATAAACTTCAGGACATTAAAGTTAATTTAAAAAATAAAAAATTGTATATATTAGTTCATGGGGAAGAGATATATATAACATACATGGATTTGCCTAAAATGAAAAGTGAAAATCTTTACAGGGTTGTAAAAAATGAATTGGAAAGTAGATTTAAAAATATAGATAATATAATGTTTTCATATGAAATAGTTAAGCGTGGTAAGCACAGTTTAGGATTGATTGTTTTCTGTATGAATTGGAGTAATATGAATATAGCAAAAGTATGTAATGATAAAGGAGGTAACATTAAAGAAATAATGCCTATTCAATTTTACGTTTGGTCAACTTATAAAAATAAATTAGGAAAGGAAAATTATATATTTACTTTAATTAAAGAGGATACTTTATATCTTATGGCTTGTGAAGGAGATAAGATTATATTTAATAATGTATTTAAAAATATAATTGTTAAAGAAGAATTTTTAGGAGTTTTGGAACAGTTTAAATTTAAGTTAAACATCCTGGTTCCAAAAATTAAATTTTCTACTATAGTATTTGTAGATTTTTTATATAAAGACATAATAGAAACTCTATGTAAAAGCTATACTTGCAAAGATTTGGGGAATTTTAGTATTTGATAATATATAGATATAAGTTCTATTAATATACACTAAAATTTAAATATGTCTGAATTCAAGAGAGGTAATTTTAATTATGAAAAACCTATATTTTTTACCATACTGGTATATACAAAATAGAGAAAATAAAAAAAATAAAAATCTCAAATTTTTTATTTTAATAATTTTAATTTTTACTATTATATTGTTCAATATATATTCAATAAATAAAGATAAGCTTAGTAGTATAGAAAATAAATTGAAGGATTATGCATCCATGCAAAAATCACAGTATAGTAGAGATAATACTATTAAAAGTTTTATGGATTTTTATGATTATATACATAAAGAAAGAAATTTTAAAAGCATAAATATTGAAAATAGGAATATAGAAATTGATATAGTGGGGAAGGAACAAGAGTGTTTTTCTTTAATTAAAGACATTGAAAATTCCAGTAAATTTATGGTAAAAAATTTTAACTTTTTAGGAAATGAAAAGGAAGAAAATGAAATATGGAAAATAAATTTACTTTTAAAGTAATTTTATTTAAATTAAGGTGGAATATTAATGATGAATAAGGCAAATAATTTATATAGAGTTATTATAATATTTTTAATTTTTATAAGTGTTATACTTTTAGTAAAAAACTATAGGGTTGTTTCTCTTATAAAATACCAAAATAATAAGCTTCAATTATTAGAAAAAAAAGAAATAAAAAAGAACTGTAAAATAAGTTATTCGGAAGTTTTAATCAAATTAAATGATATAGAAAATCTTAATATATTAAACTTTACAAATTCTAATAGTGAAAATTTGTCTCTTCAAGCTGAAATAATAGGAGATAAAAATAAAGTGAAGGGTATTTTAACACAAATTAAAAATATTGATAATTTCTATAGTATATCAAGTATTAAAATTCAACAGGGGGAAGTAGATAATATAAAAGTAGCACTAGATATTAAATTTAAAAAAAATAATTAATATTTTTTAATTTACAGGTAATATATATTATATGGCATACTACTGAATAAATACATTTAAATATCCTTATAATATATTTGCAAATAATCATTACTTTTGATAAAATAACATTGTTTAGGGTATATTGTAAGCTGTTTATTGCAATTTTTAATATAATTTGTAGTATGTAGGTTGTTGTATTATTTATAATTTGGCAAATATTAGTTTTAAATTTTTAGGGGAGTAATAAAAGTCCCATAGTTAAAGGTTTAATATGTATAAAAATGTTATTCCCTGTTAAAGAAAAAGGGGGTAATTTAAGTGTTCAAAAAAAGAATTAATAAATTAAGAAAAGCCATGGATAAAAAGGGTATTGATGGGGTTTTACTCATAAGTGATGCAAATAGAAATTATTTGAGTGGATTCACAGGAAATGAAAGTTTCTCTGTTATAACTTCTGATAAAGCTTTTTTTATAACTGATTCAAGATTTACAGAACAAGCTATGCAGCAGGTTAAAGATTACGAGATATTGGAATATGGTAGAGGCATTTCATTTATAGATTTTTTAAAGGATTTATTAAATAAAATAAATATTAGAAGGATAGGATTTGAGGGAAATATACTTTCCTACAACCAATATATACTTTACACTAATAAATTACAGTGTGAATTTGTTCCTATGGATGGAATTGTAGAAAAGTTGAGGGCGGTAAAAGATGAATTTGAAATAAAATCAATACAAAATGCAGCCAGAATTTCAGACAAAGCTTTTGAACATATAATAAAATTTATAAAGTGTGGTATGACAGAGAGGGAAATAGGTTTAGAGTTAGAATTTTATATGAAAAAATTAGGAGCTAAAGAGTTGTCTTTTCCATCTATAGTTGCGTCTGGAATAAGATCCAGTCTCCCACATGGGGAAGCAACAGATAAAATTATAAATAAAGGCGAGTTTTTGACATTAGACTTTGGATGCATATTTGATGAGTACTGTTCTGATATGACAAGAACGGTTGTAATAGGCGAGCCAACGCAAAAAATGTTAAAAATATACAATGCTGTGCTGGAAGCTCAACAATTGGCTTTAAAGGAATATAAGCCTGGAACACCTGCAGCAGATGTAGACAGCATAGCCAGGGGCCATATAGAAAGAGAAGGTTATGGAAAGTATTTTGGCCACGGCCTAGGACATGGAGTGGGAAGACAGATTCATGAAGCACCTACCATATCATTTAAGAATAAGGGTAAGTTAGAAGTAGGTATGGTGGTTACAGATGAACCAGGAATATATATACCAGATTTTGGAGGAGTTAGAATAGAAGATCTATTAGTAGTTACAGAAGAAGGAGGAAAGGTTCTATCAAAATCCTCAAAAGAGTTAATATGTATAGGGTAATTATATAATATAATATTATATTATTATAATAGATCATAAAACCAGATAAAAATTGAAAAGGTCGAATAAGAATAAGAAAGGGGTTAAAGCCGTTGTATCAACATTTTATATGTTGATTGTGTAGGGTGATGTACATCCGAATTTATGTCCTTGGAGTGTAAGACCAGACCGAAATTAGCTAATTGCGAAATCGATGCATTATGAAGGGGAAAGTAAACTTAAAATTCATATAATCTAAGTTTACATAACGGCATGGATATAATGATATCAGCAGGAGATTTAAGAAAAGGAACTACTTTTGAACAAGATGGACAAGTGTATACAGTAGTAGACTTTCTTCATGTAAAACCAGGTAAAGGAGCAGCATTTGTAAGAACAAAACTTAGGAATGTTATAACGGGATCAGTTACTGATACTACTTTTAATCCCAGTGCTAAGTTACAAGAAGCAGTTATAGAAAGAAAGGAAATGCAATATTTGTATTCAGATGGTGAGTTGTATTATTTTATGGATCAAGAAACTTTTGAGCAAATTCCATTAGAATATGCAAAAGTGCAGGAGGCAATAAAATTTTTAAAAGAGAACATGTTTGCTATAATAAAATTTTATAAGGGAGAGGCATTTTCTGTGGAAGCTCCAAATTTTGTTGAACTTCAGGTAACCCATACGGAACCAGGAGTTAAGGGAAATACTGCTACCAATGTGTTAAAGCCAGCTACCCTTGAAACAGGAGCAGTTGTATCAGTACCTATATTTGTAAATCAAGGAGAAACTATAAGAGTTGATACAAGAAGTGGAGAATATATGGAAAGAGTTTAGGAAATACTAATGGCAAAATAAATTTAAGGGTGTGGTATCGTGCATTCTATTATATCTAAAGTATCTTATCTTAAGGGTTTAGTAGATGGGTTAAAAATTGATAAAAATACTAATGATGGAAAAGTTATTATAGAAATTGTAGATGTTCTTGAAAATATGGCAGAGGAAATAGAAAACATATCTGAAGACCACAAGAATATGAGGACTTATATAGATTGTATGAATAAGGATCTGGCAGATTTACAAGATAATTTATATGATGATGATTACGAAGCTTATAAAGATGAAGGAGAAAATTTTACAGGAATTCAATGTCCAAATTGTAATGACATGGTGTATGTAGATAAGGATATATTAGAAAGAAGAAAAGAGTTAACATGTCCAAATTGCCATAACAATATATACGTTAAAGATGATAGCGCAAAAGATGAAGGAGAATAGAGTATATTTTAGTATAAAAATCCTGTTAAGGTTTATAGACCTTAACAGGATTTTTTATTTTTTTATTTATGTGGAATAATTCGTGCGAAGTAAAAATAAAAATTAATATAAAAGAAAGGAGATGAAAAATATAGATACTAAAGAAATTTTAAATATTATACCAGAAAGTTTGAAGAGGGCCATAGGGGATTTAATAAAATCTCCTCATTTGCAGGAAATAAGGATAAGGGCAAATAAACCTTTAATAATACAACTGGGTAAAAAAGAAATTGTAGTTCAATATATACCTAAATTGGAAGATTTAAGGGTAATAGTTCAAAGAATGAGTAATTATTCCATTTATGCTTTTGAAGAAGAAATTAAACAGGGATATATAACTATTAGAGGCGGGCATAGAGTTGGCATATGTGGAAGGTGTATTATCGAAAAGAATGAGGTAAAAACTATAAAAGATATTGCATCAATAAATATAAGGATATGTAGAGAGATTATAGGATGTTCTGATTCTATTATGAAGTTCATTTTAAAAAAAGATGAGGTAATAAATACTATAATAATTTCTCCACCTAAATGTGGAAAAACTACCCTTATAAGAGATATTACAAGAAATATTTCTCAAGGAATAAAAAATATGGGACTTACAGGAAAAAAAGTTTGTGTAATAGATGAAAGAAGTGAAATAGGGGCTTGTTTTAATGGAATACCTCAATTAAATGTAGGTATGAGAACGGATATATTAGATGGATGTCCTAAAAGTCAGGGTATAATTATGGTCATTAGAAGCATGTCTCCAGAGGTTATAGTTTGTGATGAAATTGGAACTTATAAGGATATGGATAGCATTTTAACTGCTTTGAACTCAGGGGTAAGTTTAATTACTTCTATTCATGGTTATGGAACAGAAGATTTGTACAGTAGGCCTGTTTTTAAGGAAATAGTTGAGAATAAGGTATTTAAAAGGGCAATAGTATTAAGTAATAGAGAGGGTTCTGGTACAGTAGAATATATATATAATTTTTTAGATGATTCAATAATATGGAGGCCATAGAAATGGTGAAATTTTTAGGATGTATTATGATACTGGTTGCGTCTACAGGAATAGGCATTATATATGGAGAAAGTTTTAAAAAGAGAGTGAAACAGCTAAAAGAAATACAAAGATGTATATATCAGCTTCAAAATGAAATTATATACACTCATACACCTCTGCCAGAAGCTATTTTCAATACTGCCTGTAAAAGTGTAAATCCTATTATGGATATTTTTAGAGATATTTCTCATATGCTAGAAAAAAATTGTGTTGATAGTGTGTATGAAGCTTTTAACCATACCTTAAAGGCTAGGGAGGATACTTTGAATTTAAAAAAAGAAGATATAGCTGCCTTGTTAGATCTATCTAGAACTCTTGGGGAATCAGATATAGAGGGACAGAAAAAAATGTTTTCACTAACACTAGAAAATATAAAAAATCAAATAGAAACTTCTCAAATTTTAATGAATAAAAATTTAAAAATGTGCAGAAGTTTAGGTTTTTCATTAGGAGCTGTAATAGTGATAATTTTAATTTAGATAATTTAATAGTTCTTGGATTGTTAATGGGAAGGAAAAGGGGAGATAATCAAATGATGGACATAAGTTTAATTTTTAAGATAGCGGGGGTAGGCATAATTGTTGTCCTTATAGATAAAGTTTTAGAAGCCAGTGGTAAAGGAGATTATGCAGTGCTAACCAATTTAGCAGGAATTTTAATTGTACTTATGATGGTAATAAACTTGATAAATAAATTATTCAATACAGTTAGAACTATGTTCCAACTTTAGGAGAAAATTATGGAGATAATTAAAATAGTAGCATTTGCATTTGTTGCATTATTTATGGTATTGCTGTTTAAAAATGAAAGAGATGATATAGCAGTTTATATAAGCATAGTTTCTGGAGTTATGATATTTTTGTTTATGGTAACAAAGATAACGGCCATACTGCAATTTATACAGCAATTAGCAGCTAAGGCAAATATAAATTTTATTTATTTAACCACTGTATTTAAAATACTTGCTATTGCATATTTGGCTTCTTTTTGCAATGAAATATGTAGAGATGCGGGACAGGGTAATTTAGGAGCAAAAGTTGAATTTGCAGGTAAAATTTTAATTTTGGTACTTGCAATTCCTATACTTATGGCTGTATTGCAGTCAATTTTAAAGATTATGTAGGTGTTAATTATGAAAAATAGTGTATTGGTATTAGCTATAGTTTTATTGATATGTTTTAATGTACAAGCTTTTGATACAAACACTGCAGAAACAAGTACGCAAAGTAAAATTAATGTGGAAAATACGCAAGGAGATACTACAAAGAACAAGGAAAATGAAAGTGATCAGGAGCAGATAAATCAATTTTATGAATATATGACAAATATGAAGACGGAGAATGAGATATTAAATGATATAGATGTAAAAACCTATATAAAAAATTTTTTGAAAAGTGGAGAAGGGGGTATATCATTTAAAAAAATTTTAAGTGCGGTAATGTCTTATGGAATAAAAGAAGTGAAAGCATCTTTAAAATTATTAATGCTTTTAGTAATCATATCAATTATATGTACTCTTCTTACTAATTTACAAAGAGCTTTTAGCAGTGAACAATTATCTAATATAGCATATTTCGCCTGTTATTCACTTATTATTATAATAATGGCGAAAAGTTTTTATATAGGTGTGGATATAGCTAAATCTGCTATAAACCAAATGACAAGTTTTATGGTAGCTTTGATACCCGTACTTGTAACTTTAGTAGCTTCTGTAGGAGGTTTTGTGGAGGCCACAGTTATGGATCCCATTATAATAGGGGCTATAACTATAAGTGCAAATTTATTTATGTATATTATAATTCCTGTAATATCCATGTCCTTTGTATTGCAGTTTGTAAATAATTTATCTTCCGAATATAAAATAGACAAACTAACCAAGCTTTTAAATCAAGGGGCATTATGGACCCAAGGGATTATAATGACTATATTTATAGGGATAATAACTATAAGGGGAATTACTTCAAAGACCATTGATCAAGTTACAGCGAAAACAGCTAAATTTGCAGTAGACAATTTTGTACCTATAGTAGGCAAGAGTCTGTCAGATGCTATATCTACCGTAGCTGGATATTCCATATTATTAAAAAATGCATTGAGTAGTTTAGGGCTTATAGTAATTATAGCAATGCTTTTATTTCCTATAATCAAATTAATAATTATGATAGTTTTGTATAAATTGACAGCAGCCCTTATAGAACCTATAAGTGATGGAAGATTGGTGAATTGTATAAATTCTGCTGGAGATTCTCTTATACTTATAATGTCTTGTTTAATATGTGTGTCTATAATGTTCTTTATAATGGTATCAATTGTAGCTTCAGCTGGAAAAGTTATGATATGAAAGGGGTGAAATATTATGATTGAATCCCTGAGACAGTGGCTAATAGGCATATGTACAGCTGTATTTTTCATTACTGCCATAGAGATGCTTTTACCCGATAATAGTATGAAAAAATATTGTAAATTTGTATTGGGGCTTATATTGATTACAGTGTTTATCAATCCATTGATAAAGATATTTAATAAAGATTTTGATATGAATAGCTATACTGCAAAAGCTATAGAGAGTTTCGAAAGGGATATTAACAGTGAAAAATCTGTAAAAGATTTTAATGAATATAAGGAAAAAAGTGAAGCGGACACCATAGAAGCCTTTGAAAATAATCTTCAGTTAAGCTGTGAAAAAATTTTAAAGGAAAAATATCCAGATGGAAATTATGGGGTAACGGTAGAGGCTGCCTATGATGAGGAAAACAATACCGTATATATAAAAAATGTGAATGTAGAAACTCAAAAAGGTAGTGTTGGAAAGGTGAAAAAAGTAGATGTGAGTGGTAAAACTGCTTCTGTAAGTAATTTTAATGAGAAATGTGATGAGATAAAGAGCTACTTAAGCAAGGAATTAAATGTATCGGAAGATGTGATACATGTAAATTCTTGATGAGGAGGGGTAATTTTGAATTTTAAAAAATGGCTTAGAGAACTTCTTAAAAAAGGTAATAAAAAAAATTCTAATGATAAAAAAAATATTATGAATTTGGCCATAGTATTTTTAATAGGATTGCTCATAATTATAACTATAAATTTTTTTAGTGGTTACAGTGAAAATACATATAGTAATTTAAATAGTAATAAAAGTAATAGCACAGATGAGACTAAAGAGGATACCACTGAAGAATCCACCTCCACAGATGAAAATAGCTCCCGCGATTATGAAGAATCAATACAAAAAAATTTAAAGAATACTTTAGAACAAATAGAAGGGGTAGGTAGAGTAGAGGTTATGATTAGTTTCGAAAGCGGAGAGGAACATGTGCCAGCAGTAAATGTAAATGATACAACTAATACCACAGAAGAGAAGGATAATGAAGGAGGAACAAGAAATACTACTGAAAAAAATAATGGAAGTACGGTAGTCATTACAAATGATGGCAGTAAATCAGAACCACTTATAGTAAAAACGTATAATCCAAAAGTCTTAGGGGTGTGTGTTGTAGCTGAAGGAGCTGAGAATAAAATAACTGAACTTAGAATATCAAAGGCTATAATTAATTTATTTGGGTTATCTGAAGATAAAGTAAATGTATATCCTATGAAAAAGTAGTATATAAGTCTACCTTTAAGCATATAATTTTTTAGAGTTAGGTATCTGATGATAAATAACAAATTAAATATGCCTTATATAGAGGGGGAATTAAAATGAATAAAAAGCAGGCAGTTATAATTGTAACTCTTTTAGCGTTAATAGTTTGTGTGGGAGTAGTTGCTACAAAACTCAATAGCCCTATAAATTATGTAAATGGTCTGGATAATAATGGAACTAGCAACAGTACGGTATCATCCAACAGCACTAAAAGTAAGAGTACGGATTCCAATACCACACAATCTAAAGATAGTGAGTCTCAATTTTTCGAGGAAACAAGACTTACAAGAGATCAAAAAAATGCAGAGACTCTTCAGACTTTGAAAAATTTTATAGATGACCAAAATGTATCCCAAGATAATCGTGCAGATGCTGAAAAAAAATATACTGCTTTGGCTATGAATGCAAATTATGAAATGAAGATAGAAAGTACTTTAAAAAGCAAAGGGTATGAGGATGCTATATGTTCTATAGAAAATGATAAGGTTAGAATAATAGTTAAGAATAAAGAAAAATTAACAGATAAAAATACACGGGAAATAAAAGATGTAGTTATGAGTATTTCTAAATTACAGGATGTAGAGATTGAAGTTAAAGAAAATTAAAGTTTTAAGATTAAATGCAGTAAAGATAATTACATAATAGATATAACATATGTAAAAATAATAATAAGTAAATTAATTGTAAAAGAAAAACTCATTTGATATAATATATCTAATGAGTTTTTCTTTTACAATTAATTTACTTATTATTATTTTTAC
>ENA-UOOE01001570-UOOE01001570.1-fermentation-metagenome-genome-assembly--contig:-NODE-1570-length-18950-cov-7.166446_pt1 | contig 18950 bp, 19 predicted proteins | sample MGYA00245776_ERZ724021 | MGnify/ENA primary metagenome ERZ724021 (study PRJEB28704, sample SAMN03018321) | fermentation metagenome | biome: anthropogenic terrestrial biome; feature: soil; material... | reverse complement strand
ATAGTGTCTGTTGGACCAAGAAGAGATCAGACAATAGATGTAAGTGAAATATAAAAATAGATAATTAAAGTTATCACCTTTAAATAAATTTTATTAAATTAAGTTTATTTAAGGGTGAATTTTTTATATTTGACAATTTTATTCTACAGAAAAAATAAAAGTTATATTATAATATAGATGTGACGATAGATAGATGTGATGAAAAAGTTAAATTTAAGATAAGGAAGGCGAATAATATTGGAAAAGGTAGTTACTAAAAAAGAGTACGAAGTCCAATACTATGAAATAGATTTTAGAAAGAAATTGCTTGTAACAAGTCTTATGAACTATTTTGGAGATGTGGCCACAAAACAATCAGAAGACATAGGAGGAGGAATTGATTATTTAAAACAGGAAGGTATAGCTTGGGTTTTGTATAAATGGGATATACATATTAACAAGTATCCTCATTATGGTGAAAAGATATCAGTAGAAACTAGACCGTATTCATTTAGAAAGTTTTATGGATATAGGGTATTTAAGGTTTTAGACGATAGGGGAAATGTCATTGCATCAGCCAATTCAATATGGGTTCTTATAGATAAAGAAAAACGTAGAGTAATTAGGATAACTGAAGATATGTATAAAATGTATGGTGTAGATGAAAATGAGATAAAACCGTTGATTATTAAAAAGATAAAGCTACCAGAACAGTTTGACATAGAAAAAAGCTTTGATGTAAGATACAGTGACATAGATACAAACAGGCATGTCAATAATGTTAAGTATGTAGATTGGATTGTAGAAACTATGCCTCTTGATATAGTACTTAACTTTACTATAAAAAGTCTAAATATAACTTATGAAAAAGAAGCATTATATGGTAAAAGAATAAAAATATATACTGAGTTGAAAAATAAAAATAATAGTTATATATCTCTGCATAAGATAGTGGATCAAGAGGAAAAAGAATTATCTGTGATAGAAGCAGTTTGGGAAAAGAATGAAGAATAAAAAGCAGAGAGAAAAGCTGATGAATTATGTTTCAGCAGCATTTTTCCCTGCAACAAATCCCGAGCTCCAGGCCCATTGTAAATTAAAACCACCACAGTCACCATCCACATCCAAAACCTCTCCGGCTAAATATAAATTTTTTATTTTTTTGGATTCTAAAGTAATGTTGTTTACTTGAGAGGTGTCTACTCCTCCACACGTAACTTGAGAATTTTTGAAGGAATTAGTATCATATACTGTAAACTCCCACGATTTGAGGAAGTGACATATATTCTTTTTTTCCTGCCAATTTAATTCACTACATGATTTATGGATATCTTCAACTAATGATTCTCTTAAAAGAATAGGTATGATTTTTTTATTTATGACTCCTATGAAGGAGTCAAATATACTTCTGTAACCAAAAGTTCCCCAACGATTTTCTAAAAATTTTACTAAATCCTTTTCTTCAAAATCTGGAAGCATATCAATTTTAATTTTAACAGATTTTTTATTAAATAAATTACAGGAGGCTATACGGCTTATTTCAAGTATAGGTGGACCTGATATTCCATAGTCTGTAAATAATATTTCCCCATATTCTTTTTTTTGTATCTTATTATCCACTACTATGTATACATACCCATTGAATTTTACTCCTGATAGGGCTTTTAAATGATTATAGCTTAATTTCAATTGTACAAGGCCAGGAAGGGGCGGTATTATATTGTGACCAAGGTTTTTACATAGAGTAAATCCTGAGCCGTCAGAGCCCATATTAGGGGCAGATTTACCGCCTGTACAAAGTATTAGTTTATTACAGTCATAAATTTCTTCATTACAATGTATTTTGAAAGATTTTTTGTTAAATATTATATTTGTTACTTTGGAATTTAAATAAACAGGTATATTTCGATCTTCAATAGCCATTTTTAATATATCCAGTACGGAAGACGCCTGGAGAGAAAGGGGGTACATTCTTCCATTTTCCAAAGTTGTAATTGGAAGACCCAGTGAGTTAAAAAAATTTATTGTGTCCTCAAGGGTAAAACTATTTAAAACACTTTCAAAAAAATGAGTATTCTTACTGTGATATCTACAAAAATCTATATTTTTATTAGTTATATTACATCTACCATTTCCAGTTGATAATATTTTATTTCCTATTCTACTTTTAGATTCTAAAATTGCTACGTCTTCTCCTCTGTCTTTTGCTGTAATTGCAGCCATAATACCAGAAGCACCTGCACCAATTACTATGATTTCATGAAACATGTAGATACATCTCCTATTTAACAAAATTTATTTATCCGATGACTACCTGCTCTAATACTCCCCCTTCTCCAAGTGGGAGTAAAGAGCAGCTACGTCCCTGGATAAGTTCTTCTAAGGTTCAGCTGGAGAAAGTTATCCTTATAAGCAAACTCCATCTGAACCTAAGAATCACTTGATATATATATTTTAACTTACTTGTATTTTTTTTAATATAATTTGCAAAAAAAAATATATTTAATTATAGTTTGTAATATAATAAAAATAAAGTTATAATACAGGAGTCTGATGGAAAATGGAATGTATATTCGAAAATATGCTTATAAAAGGAAAACTTTTAATATGATGAAATTTACAAGCATATCTTGGTAAACAAGTTAATTTTTCACCCTTGTAGTCATATATATAGAGGAGTGTGTTTAAATGAATGCTGCTAATTTTTTGGATTATAAAAGCTGGGTAGTAGTTGGTGACGTATCTAATGAAGAAAAATATGCTTATAAAGTATTAAATTCCCTTAGAACTGCAGGATATGATGTTGAGGGAGTAAACCCTAGAGATGTTAGTGGGACAGTATACAAATCTTTAAGTGAAATGCCTATTAAAGCAAGTGTACTTGATTTGTGTATAAATCCTAAAAGTGGTATTGATATAGTTAAAAGAGCTTTTGAGCTTGGGATGGACAAAATATTAATACAACCAGGTGCAGAAAGTGAAGAAATATTAAATTTTTGTAGTAATAATGCAATTAATGCTGTAAAAGGATGTGCACTTGTAGAACTTTCAAAAAAACATAAGATTTAGAGGGGTTTTTATGCTTAAAATATATGCAGTCTCTGATTCCATAGGGGATACTGCAGAATTAAAGATACTGCGTATAAGTTTTGTTGTTTTAAATTTAAAATTATACAAGAAATTAAAAAATGTAAAATTAGTCTAATACGTTGATACATAAGGATTTGTTAAGAAAAGTTTAAATATACACAATAAAATATCATAAAAAAAGTATTGACACTTTATAAAATATTTTGTATGATAGTGTATGTCAGGTCGTCAGGTACGACTTAATAAAACAGTGTAAGGCCCCTTGGTCAAGTGGTTAAGACACCACCCTTTCACGGTGGTAACAGCAGTTCAAGTCTGCTAGGGGTCACCAAGAGTAAGTATATGTGGGCGCATAGCTCAGCTGGGAGAGCATCTGCCTTACAAGCAGGGGGTCATAGGTTCGAACCCTATTGTGCCCACCACATATGGCTCAGTAGCTCAGATGGTTAGAGTGCCGGCCTGTCACGCCGGAGGTCAAGGGTTCGATCCCCTCCTGAGTCGCCATTATCTATGGTTATAGATAGAGTTGATTTAGAGTTGATTTTTAACTTAAAGAGAAGCCTACTCTGCAGGTGAGGGTTACTGGTTTAAGTTAAATCTCTCAATTTATGCTGTGTAGTGATAGTTAGTAATGTGTAATGACAATTAAAAATTAAATAAGGCCCCTTGGTCAAGTGGTTAAGACACCACCCTTTCACGGTGGTAACAGCAGTTCAAGTCTGCTAGGGGTCACCAAGAGTAAGTATATGTGGGCGCATAGCTCAGCTGGGAGAGCATCTGCCTTACAAGCAGGGGGTCATAGGTTCGAACCCTATTGTGCCCACCACATATGGCTCAGTAGCTCAGATGGTTAGAGTGCCGGCCTGTCACGCCGGAGGTCAAGGGTTCGATCCCCTCCTGAGTCGCCATATGTGCTGGCATGGCTCAGCAGGTAGAGCAACTGACTTGTAATCAGTAGGTCGTGGGTTCGATTCCTACTGCCAGCACCAAAAATAAGAATGTATTTGAAAATACATTCTTATTTTTTTATTTAAAGTTTTTATTTCGTATATTTTGTTTTATTCTTATGTCCTCTCCGAAAAACTTATACAAAGTAAATTCTCCAAGCAGCCTAGATGAAATTCTCTCTGAATAGCATTTTAAAATTTCTTCTAAGTCGTAGTTTGTTGATACAAGCATTTTGCTTTGTTTCAATAGTTTTTTGTTTAAAAGATTAAACAGTTCAGTTTTAGAGAAATCTGTTATCTGCTCAGATCCTAAATCATCTACTATAAGTAAATCGCAATTCATTAAAATATCTTCTAATTCTACATTATTGTTGAATCGTATATCCCTTAGGTCTTGAATTAAGGATTCAGAGGTTCTATAAATTACTAAAAAACCTTTGTCTATTAATTCTTTTGATATACAATTTGACAAGAAGGTCTTTCCCGTTCCTGCAGATCCATAAAATAATAAATTTTCACTGCAATTAGAAAAATTTTCTATATATTTCCACGACATGGAAGCTATTCCTTCTATATTTTTTCTAGGACTTATAGGGTTTCCTTCACTTTTGGTAGAGGAATATAGCTCAAAGTTAAAATTATCGAAGTTATTTTTAATTAACATATGTTTAAAATCAGAGTTACTATAATAAAATTCAACAAACTTTTGCTTGTAACAACTGCATTTTTTATTTCCTATAAATCCAGTGTCCTTACACTTGTCACATTTATAGGAAATATTTAAGTAATTTGGAGGATAATTATTAGATGTTAAAATATGAGCTTTTTTTATCCTTAAATCTGAAATTTTTTGATGAAGTTCCTTTAAGTAAATATCTTTGTTTGCGGCATTATTTAATATATTTATTGATAATTTTAAGGAAAGTCTACCTATTTCATTTTGTATGTTTAATACTTCAGGTAGATTTTTTTTAATTTCTTTCTTTCGTAAGCTTAAAGCTCTTTTATCATCATCTCTTATTTTTTCATACATTTTCATTATATTAGAGTGGTAGCTTTTAATCATTCTTATCCCATCCTAGTAGTTTTTTTTCTAAGTCTTCAAAGTCATAATTTCTTTGTTTAAAATTATTGAAAGTTCCTTTTGAACTTTTATTTTCTGTAATTTTTTTTGTGTTTTTAAAAGTACCTTTCTGTAAATCCTTTTTTTCTATATCTTCTAATGTCTTAATCTTATCTTTATTCCAGCTGGTTAATATTCCATCAATATATTTAAAGTCAGCTTTATTTATTCTTTGAAAGCATATGTCACAAGCTTTATATATAATTTCCAGTGAGAAATTATATATTTCAAGCCATTTAGAAAGTAAGTCCTCCTGGGGTTTCATTATTTCTCCATCTTTTATACCAAGATAGTTTAAAATTTTTCTTATTTTAATCCATTTATCTTCATGTTTTTTTATAAAAGTTTGAGCATCATTTATATCTTTTATTTTGGCGTCAAACCAAGATATTGCAGTTTTTTCTATATATCTGCTGTTGGTTTTTCCTTTTAAAGTACAGTATTGAACTAAAAGAAGTATAATTTCTGGAGAAAAATTAAAATCATTTAACCAGCTTATGTACATACTTATTTCTTTTGAAGATAAGGTCCTGCCTAAGGATTTTTCTATATCTTCAAGCATATCTTTAACAGAATTTTTATTTAACTCTTCAAGTAAATTTATATCATCTTCCCTTTCATTGTCGTTATCTGACAAGTCTAAAAATTCTATATTGTAATTTCCCATATTGTCGATGGGTACCATTTTGATGACATTTTCATCATTCCAATAATTCCACGCGTTTAATACATCTGTTTCTAGAAGATGTAAAGCGCTTGCAACAATTTGAGAACTAACTCCTAATTCACCTGATTTGCAATATTTTAGCCCAAGTAGGTATACTTTAACAAATTCCCCTCGGGCTTTAGGCATAAACTTATCTATAAAGACGTTGCTTACAGGAGTATAACTAGTGGCACTAGTCTTAAATACAAAAGTACTCATATATTTTTTTACCTACCTTTTATAAGCCTTTTTTTAAAAAGCTATTATATATATTATAGCAAAATATAAAAAGTATAACAATGTAGTGCTTTTAGAAATATATTCTATATTTAAGTTTACTAAGTTTTAAATTTATTATATTATAGAATCTAAAGGGGGTGTTGCAATAGCAATTTTTTAGATTGCTTTGAACAATCCCTTTTATAGATAAATCTGCTTAAAAGTTGAGAATTGACAATGGACAGTTGAAGGAAAATTTTTCTTTGAAAAATTTTAAATATAAAATTTATTGCAGCAAGGCTCAATGTTACTATATTTTAGATTTTCAGAAGTGTTAGCGTAAGAAAATCATCCATACTTAAACTTTGATATTTGAACTTCAAACTTTTTTAAATTTTGGAACATCAAATTCTTAAATTACTAAATCTAAGTATTTATAAATTACTTGATTATACTAAGGTAAATAAGATAAAATTAAATTTTAGGATATATTTAATCTTTAATCTTAAAGCTAACATGCTGGACAGTTAAAAGTTTTTAATATATACTTTGAATATCAAAATATTTCAGTATGAAAAATTATTTAAAGGAGGGGGTCACATGAAATTACCTCCATTGATCATAGGAAATTTAAAAGCCAATATACCTATTATACAAGGTGGAATGGGCGTAGGAATTTCTCTACATAATTTAGCACAAGCAGTAGCAAATGAAGGGGGTATAGGTATAATCTCTACAGTACAGATAGGGTATAGAGAACCAGATTTTGAAACTAACCCAACGGAAGCTAACATTAGGGCATTGAGAAGTGAAATACAAAAAGCTAGAGAACTAAGCCCCAAGGGTATAATTGGAGTGAATATTATGGTAGCTATAAATGACTATAATGATATGGTAAAAGCCTGTATAGAGGAAAAAGCTGATATTATAATATCAGGAGCAGGACTTCCTCTTAGTTTACCTAAACTAGTTGAAGGAAGCAGTATAAAAATAGCACCTATAGTTTCCTCAGGAAAAGCAGCTTCTCTTATAATTAGACACTGGTTGAAAAAATATTCTAGGCTGCCAGATTTAGTTGTAATAGAAGGACCTAAAGCTGGAGGACATCTGGGATTCCATTTAGAACAACTACAAGAAGGAAAAGAATGCTTAGAGGATATAGTATGTGAAGTGGTTAAAGTAGTTAAAGATTTTGAACAAAAATATAACAAGAGAATTCCTACAGCGGCAGCTGGGGGAATATATACGGGAGCAGATATAGTAAAGTTTTTCAAATTAGGTGCAAATGCAGTCCAGATGGGAACTCGATTTGTGGCAACTGACGAATGTGATGCTCATATAAACTTTAAAAAGGCCTATATAGATTCAAAAAAAGAAGATATAAAAATAATAAAAAGTCCTGTAGGACTTCCTGGAAGAGCTTTAAGAAATAAACTCATAAAGCAAGCGGAAAAAGGGAGAATTGCGCCTAAAAAATGTTACAATTGTTTGAAAAAATGTAACCCTAAGGAAACTCCTTATTGTATATCTAGGGCACTGATTAATGCTGTTAACGGAAATATAGATGAAGGACTTATTTTTGTAGGAAGCAATGCTTATAGGGTAAACAAAATTGTAAAAGTTAAGGAACTTATAAAAGAACTGGTTTCAGAAGCAGAAAGTATTTGATATAAGTGGTTTAAATTATTTATCAAAGTGGTGATCTAGTGAACAAAAGTATAGATGTTATAAACGAATTGTTAGTAGATCTTTTCAATGATATTTTAGTAATAGAACAAAAATTCTTTCATTATTCATCGTTTACAGATTTATCTATTACTGAAATGCATACTATAGAAGCTATAGGTATGTATAAGGCAAGGAAGATGAAAGAGGTTGCCTGTCAGCTAGATATAACTCTAGGAACCTTAACTACAGCTATAAATCGTTTAGAAAAAAAACAATATGTTACACGAACTCGGAGTAAAGAAGATAGAAGAATTGTATATATGCAGTTAACTAAAAAGGGAAAGCTTGCATTTAGAATTCACCATAAATTTCATTCTAATATGGTTAAAGAAACCATAGAAGGACTAACAGAAGAAGAAGAAAAGGTTTTAATTAAATCACTGGAGAAACTTAATAATTTCTTCAGATCAAAATATAATCTTAAAATTAGATCAAAGGAGAAAAATAATGAATAAAGTAGAAATTATAGGTACAGGAAGCTATCTTCCTCCGAAGGTTGTGGATAATAATGATCTGTCTCTCATAGTAGACACCAGTGATGAATGGATAACAAGCAGAACAGGAATAAAGGGTAGGAGGATATCTCAAGGAGAAGATACCTCTGATATGGCAACAAAAGCAGCTATGCAGGCAATTAAAAATAGCAAAATAAATGTAGAAGATATTGAGCTTATAATACTTGCAACTGTTACTCCGGATAGCTTTATGCCTTCTACTGCCTGTATAGTTCAGAAAAATATAAAGGCGATAAATGCCACTTGCTTTGACATATCAGCAGCTTGTTCGGGTTTTGTATATGGACTGGATATTGCTACTCAATTTATAAGAGCTGGAAGATTTAAAAATGTTCTTGTTATAGGAGCAGATACATTTTCTAAAATAATTGATTGGAAAGATAGAAATACCTGTATCCTATTTGGCGATGGGGCGGCAGCTGCATTTTTGCGAAGTGGAGAAGAAGATCAAATACTTTCAATCTATACGGGGTCAGATGGAAGTAAGGGAGATGCACTCACATGCCCTGCGGTAACTGTAAACAATCCTTATGTTGATAGTGTTATAAGCCCCATAAAAAGTGTAGTTGGAATGGATGGAAGAGAAATATTTAAATTTGCAGTAAAAGTTTTAGAAAAATCAGTTAAAGCCCTGATTAAGGAAGCTAATTGTAACTTAGAAGAAATCAAATATATAATTCCTCACCAGGCAAATTATAGAATAATAGAATGTGCAGCAAAAAAACTTGGAATAGATATGAGTAAATTTTACATGAATTTAGATGTTTATGGTAATACCTCTGCTGCAAGTATTGGAATAGCTCTAGATGAAGTTCGTAAAAAGAACTTAGTTAAAAAAGGAGATAAAATACTTATTGTAGGTTTTGGAGGAGGGTTAACCTATGGAGGATTTATATTAAAGGTAAATTTATGATTTATATAAAACTCTAGAAGTTAAAAAATGATATTAGAAAAAATTAGAGAGGATAAAGGGAGGGTTAATTTATGATTAATTCTGTGTTTTCAAATATGCTAGGAATAAAATATCCAATTATTCAAGGAGCAATGGCTTGGATTGCAGATAGCTCATTAGCAGCTGCAGTATCAAATGCAGGAGGACTTGGAATAATTACTGGAAACGCACCACTTGAATGGGTAAGAGATGAAATAAGAAAGACAAAAAAACTTACAGATAAACCTTTTGGCGTAAATATAATGCTTTTATCAGAAACAGCTGAAGCAGTAGCTAAAATGGCATGTGAAGAAAAGGTTAAAGTTGTAACTACTGGAGCAGGAAATCCAGGTAAATACATAGATATGTGGAAGAAAAATGATATAAAGGTTATACCTGTTGTAGCATCTGTAGCATTAGCTAAAAGAATGGAAAGGGCAGGAGTGGATGCAGTTATTGCAGAAGGTTGTGAATCTGGAGGGCATGTAGGAGAACTTACTACTATGGCATTAGTACCTCAAGTAGTAGATGCTGTAAATATCCATGTAATTGCAGCAGGTGGTATTGGAGACGGAAGAGGTGCAGCAGCAGCTTTTATGTTGGGAGCTCATGGAATACAGCTTGGAACTAGATTTTTAGTTGCAAATGAATGTACAGTCCATCAAAAATATAAAGAAAAAGTGTTAAAAGCAAAAGATATAGACACCCAAGTTACAGGTAGGGTTACGGGCCATCCTGTTCGTGTTCTTAGAAATAAGCTGGTGAGAAAATTTCAGTTGCTAGAGAAAAATGGAGCATCTATGGAAGAGTATGAAGAATTAGGAAGAGGAGCTTTAGCAAGGGCAGTTCGTGAAGGTGATGTAGATAATGGTTCCGTTATGGCAGGTCAGATAGCAGGGCTCGTATGTAAAGAACAAAGCTGTGATGAGATTATTCAGGAAATATTTAAAGAGACTGAAGAGAACTTAAAAAGAGTTCAAACTATGTTTGAAAAATAATATTTGGAGGTATATATGGGTAAAATAGCTTTCTTATTTTCAGGGCAGGGAGCCCAGTACGTAGGTATGGGAAAAGAGCTCTTTGAAAATATAAATGTATGTAAAAATGTATTTAAAGATGCGGACGAGGTACTGGGTTTTTCAATAAGTAATATGTGCTTTGAAGGTCCAGAAGAAAATTTAAACAAAACAGAAAATACACAACCTGCAATTTTAACTATGAGTATAGCGGCTTTAAAGGCATTGGAAAGTTTTGAAATCAAGCCTGATATAGTAGCAGGTTTAAGCCTTGGGGAATATTCAGCTCTCGTATGCAGTGGGGTTATTGAATTTAGAGAAGCAGTTTCTCTAGTTAAAAAAAGAGGAAAGTATATGCAGGAGGCAGTACCGGAAGGCATTGGTACAATGGCTGCAATACTAGGATTAGATTATCTAAAAATAAAAAAAATATGTGAAGATAGTTCCTCTTTTGGCATAGTGGAAACTTCAAATATGAACTGCCCTGGTCAGGTAGTAATTGGAGGAGAAATAGAAGCAGTAAAAGCTGCTTGTAAGCTAGCAAAAGAGCGAGGAGCCCGCAGGGCTATAGAGCTTTCAGTTAGTGGACCTTTTCATACTTCTATGTTGAAACCGGCGGCAGAAAAGTTAGAAGGAGAATTAAATAAATTATCTCTTAAGGAGTTTTCTATTCCAGTTGTAACAAATGTTACAGGGGAGGTAATTGAAAAACTGGATAATGTAAGGCCTTATTTGAAAAGGCAAGTTATGAGCACTGTACTTTTTGAAAAAAGTATAAATACTATGATTGAAGCAGGAGTAGATACTTTTGTAGAAATAGGTCCTGGAAAAGTTTTGAGTGGATTTGTAAAAAAGATAGACAGAAAAGCCCTTATATTAAATGTTCAGGATGTTAAATCATTAAATTCTACTGTGGAAGAATTAAAAAAATAGATAGGAGAATAAAAATGGATATTATTGATAAAAAGGTAGCGGTAGTTACAGGTGGAGCTAAGGGCATTGGAAAAGCCATTACATTTAAATTGGCAGAAGAAGGATTTAATATAGTAATTAATTATAGGAGCAGCTTAAATTCATCAGTAGAAAAAGTAATAGATGAAGTTAAAAAAAGAGGTTCTGAAGCTATTGCAGTGCAGGGTGACGTAAGTATATTTGAAAATGCAAAAAATATTATGAAGCAGGCAGTAGATACTTTTGGTAGAATAGATGTACTCGTAAATAATGCAGGAATAACTAGAGATGGACTTATACTTAGAATGAAAGAAGAAGACTTTGATAAGGTAATAGAGGTAAACTTAAAAGGAACTTTTAATTGCATCAGACATGTAAGTCCTATAATGCTTAAACAAAGAAGTGGTAAAATAATAAGTATATCTTCAATAGTAGGAGTTACAGGAAATGCTGGCCAAGTAAACTATTCTGCAGCAAAAGCGGGAATAATAGGCATTACGAAATCTACAGCTAGAGAACTGGCATCAAGGGGAATAAATGTGAATGCTGTAGCACCTGGTCTTATAAAAACCGATATGACAGAAGTCCTCTCGGATAAAGTTAAAAATAATACATTAAATAATATACCTCTAAAAAGATTTGGATGTGCTCAAGATGTAGCAAATGTAGTAGCTTTTTTAGCATCTCCTAGTGCAGATTATATAACAGGTCAGGTAATAAATGTAGACGGTGGAATGGTAATGTAAAATTTTTTAAGGGTTGGTGAAAGATATGAAAAAAAGAGTAGTAATTACAGGACTTGGGGCAATTACACCAGTAGGAAATGATACGGATACATTTTGGGATAATATAAAAAACGGAGTTTGTGGAATAGATTTTATTAAGGCCTTTGATGCAGAAAATTATAAGGCAAAAGTTGCAGCAGAAGTTAAAGGATTTGATCCACGTGAGCATTTAGACAGAAAAGAATCAAAAAGATTTGATAGATTTTGTCAGTTTGCTATGGTTTCCGCAATGGAAGCTGTAGAAGATTGTAAACTTGATATTGAAAGTGTAGAGAAAGAAAGATTTGGAGTAGTTATTGGTTCAGGTATAGGTGGAATAGGGACTATAGAAAAACAACATTCTGTGTTAGAGGAAAAAGGACCTAACAAAATAACTCCTTTATTTATACCAATGATTATAAGCAATATGGCTGCTGGAAATATAGCTATAAAATTTGGAGCTAAGGGACCATGCAGTAATATAGTTACAGCTTGTGCTACAGGTACAAATTGTATAGGTGAAGCTTTTAGAATGATTAAAAATGATCTTGCAGATATAATGATAGCAGGTGGAACTGAAGCATGCATTACACCATTATCTATGGCTGGTTTTGCTGCAGCAACTACTTTAACTAAGAGCACAGATCCTAAAAGAGCATCTGTTCCTTTTGATAAGGAAAGGGATGGGTTTGTAATGGGAGAAGGTTCTGGTATATTGATATTAGAATCTTTAGAACATGCTCAAAAAAGAGGAGCTAAAGTATATGCAGAATTAGTTGGATATGGTTTTACATGTGATGCATATCATATGACATCACCAGCACCAGGTGGTGAAGGTGCAGCGAGAGCTATGAGTCTTGCTATAGAAGAAGCTGGAATTCAAAAAGAAGAAGTATCTTATATAAATGCGCATGGAACAAGTACAAAGATAAATGATAAAGTTGAAACAGAGGCAATTAAAAAAGCTTTTGGAAATTATGCTAAGAATATACCTATAAGTTCTACAAAATCAATGACTGGACATTTGCTTGGAGCTGCAGGAGCAATAGAAGCTATAATAAGTGTTAAGGCTTTAGAAGAAGGAATTATGCCTCCTACAGTAGGATATAAAGTTCAGGATGAGGAATGTGATTTGGATTATGTTCCAAACCAAGCAAGAGAGGCTGAACTTAAATATGTTATGTCTAATTCTTTAGGATTTGGTGGACATAATGCAGTGATTTTATTAAAAAAGTGGAGTGAGTAAATATGGACTTTAAAGCAATTGAAAGTATGATAAAAACTATGGATGATTCAAAGCTTGGATATCTAGAAGTTAATTGGGATAATATATCTATAATTATGAAAAAACAAGGTGAAGAAGGAAACATAAAACAGGTAAACATAGTAAAACAAAATGGAGAAAATATAAAACCTATTATCAAAAAACAAAGTGACAAAATTGAAGTAAAAGAAGATAATATAGATAAGTCCAAAGTTGAAGAAAAAAAGGTTGACGATATAGAAAATGACAACATAAAAGAAGTAAAGTCACCTATAGTAGGTACTTTTTATAGTTCGCCAGGACCTGGAAAATCTGTCTTTGTAAGTGTAGGATCTAAAGTAAAAAAGGGAGACACTCTCTGTATAATAGAGGCTATGAAACTTATGAATGAGATTCAAAGCGAGATAGATGGAGAAGTAGAGGAAATTTTAGTTAAAAATGAAGAAATGGTAGAGTATGGTCAGCCATTATTCAAAATAAAAACTGCTGAATAATATTTTGAATTTGAAGAGGAGGTTAAATATGGAAAATAAAGATGAGTTTGTTGTTGACTTTGGAATAAAGGAAATAAAACAAATTATTCCTCATAGATATCCATTTCTTTTGTTGGATAAGGTAACATACATGGAGCCAGGTAAAAAAGTTATAGCATATAAAAATGTTACTGCTAATGAATATTTTTTTCAGGGACACTTTCCACAAGAACCTGTAATGCCTGGAGTGCTTATAATAGAAGCATTAGCTCAGGCTGGAGCTGTAGCTATTTTAAGCAAAGAAGAATTTAAAGGAAAAATAGCTTTCTTTGGAGGAATAAATAAGGCAAAATTCAGAAGAAGGGTAGTGCCTGGGGATACACTTAAATTAGAAGCGGAGATTATAAAAATTAAGGGACCTGCAGGAATTGGAAAGGCAGTAGCCTATGTAGAAGGCAAGAAAGCTGCTGAAGGTGAATTGTTGTTTATGATAGGAGACAAAAATTAAATTGTCAGGAGTTGAAATTTAAAAGTGTTTAATAAGATTTTGATTGCCAATAGAGGAGAAATAGCAGTTAGGATAATTAGAGCTTGCAGGGAAATGGGAATAGAAACTGTAGCAGTGTATTCGGAGGCAGATAGGGATGCACTTCACACTCAGCTGGCAGATGAAGCTATCTGCATAGGCCCTGCATCTCCTAAGGAAAGTTATTTAAACATACAAAATATAATAAGTGCCACAGTTTTATCAGGAGCACAAGCTATTCATCCTGGATTTGGTTTTTTATCTGAAAATAGTAAGTTTGCAAGCATATGTGAAGAGTGCAATATTACTTTTATAGGTCCCACTCCAGAATGCATTGACAATATGGGCAATAAGTCTAATGCCAGAGATATAATGGGCAAGGCAGGAGTCCCTATTGTACCAGGGTCAGACGGGGCCATAAAAACAAATGAAGAACTTTTGGAAACAGCAAAAAAAATAGGATATCCTGTTATAATAAAAGCCTCTGCAGGTGGCGGCGGACGCGGAATAAGAATTGTATATAATGAATCCGAGATTATAAAAAATTATGAAAATGCTAAAGCTGAAGCTATGGCATCTTTCGGAGATGATACTATATACTTGGAAAAGTTTATAGAAAGGCCAAAGCATGTAGAAATTCAGATACTTGGAGATAATTTTGAAAATGTAGTTTATCTGGGAGAAAGAGACTGTTCCATGCAGAGAAGAAATCAAAAAGTAATGGAAGAAGCACCTAGCAAGGTAGTTACAGAAGAACTTAGAAAATCTATGGGAGAAACAGCTATAAAGGCAGCGAAGGCTGTTCACTATAACAATGCTGGAACTGTAGAATTCCTCCTAGATAAAAATAATAACTATTATTTTATGGAGATGAATACTCGTATTCAGGTAGAACATGCTATAACAGAAATGGTAACAGGTATAGACCTTGTAAAGGAACAGATAAAAATTGCAGCAGGAGAAAAACTGGATTTTTCTCAGGAAGATGTAAAAATAACTGGTCATTCTATAGAATGCAGAATAAATGCAGAAAATGTACAAAAAGGGTTTATGCCTTGTCCAGGAAAGATACAGGACTTATATGTACCTGGAGGTTTTAATGTAAGAGTAGATAGTGCAGTGTACTCAGGATATAATATTCCTCCCTACTATGATTCTATGATAGCAAAGCTCATTGTATATGGAAAAAACAGGAATGAAGCTATATGCACAATGAGAAGAGCTTTGGGAGAATTTATTATAGAAGGAGTTAGTACTAATATAGATTTCCAATTTGAACTTATAAATAGTGAGGAATTTATAAAAGGAACTTATGATACAAAATTTATAGAAAATAATTTCAAGTATTAATTCCTTTCTTTATTTATAGTAAAATAGTTGTAATGTTTTGCTATAAAATAAATTGACTATTTAGGATTTTGTGGTCAATCTGATAAAAGAGGTGGTAAAGCTTGTTGAATAAATTCTTTAAAAAGACAAAATATATTACAGTTAGCCAGAGAAATTTAAATAATATCCATGAAGATTTAGATACAAAGCCGAGTATACCAAATGGAATGTGGGTAAAATGTGATGGCTGCGGTAAAGTGATTTATAAGAACGATTTAGAAAAAAACAATAAAGTATGTCAATATTGCAGTCATCATTTTAGAATGAATGCTAAAGAAAGAATAGACTTTATAGCGGATCAGGATAGCTTTTGCCAATTTGATGAAAACATGACGTCTGCTAATCCTATAGGATTTGAGGGATATGAAGATAAAATCAGTAATATGCAGAAAAAGACTAATCTCAAAGAAGCTGTAATTACAGGAAAGGGTACTATAGGAGGAGAGTCTGCAGTAATTTGTGTTATGGATAGTAATTTTATGATGGGAAGCATGGGTTCTGTTGTAGGAGAGAAAATTACCAGGGCTGTAGAAAAAGCTATTGAGTTAAAAATGCCCCTAATTATTTTCACAGCTTCTGGAGGTGCTAGAATGCAGGAAGGTATCTTTTCATTAATGCAGATGGCAAAGATAAGTGGAGCTATAAGTAGATTGAATGAAGCAGGAATTTTATATATATCAGTTCTTACGGATCCTACTACTGGCGGAGTTACAGCAAGTTTTGCGATGCTTGGTGACATAATTTTAGCAGAACCTAGAGCCCTTGTGGGATTTGCAGGAAAGAGAGTAATAGAGCAGACTATAAAGCAAAAACTTCCTGAGGGATTTCAAAGTGCAGAATTTTTGTTACAGCATGGATTTGTAGATAGTATAGTTTCAAGGGAAAATTTAAAGAGTACCTTGAAGAAGATACTGTATATTCATAATAGGAATAGGTAAATTTTCTAAATGAAAGGAAGCTCTTATATGGAAAAATTGGAAAAGGTTCAAGAAATTTTTAGTAAAAAATTTAAGAGTAAAAATGCATGGGATAGGGTCACTTTAGCTAGAATGATAGAAAGGCCAACTTCACTTGATTATATAAATAGAATATTTGACTCTTTTATGGAGCTTCATGGAGATAGATATTTTAATGACGATTCTTCTGTAGTAGGAGGTATTGGATTGTTAAATGGTGAACCTGTAACCATTGTGGCCCATCAAAAAGGTAGAAATACGCAAGAAAACATAAAGAGGAATTTTGGAATGCCGGAACCTGATGGATATAGAAAAGGGTTAAGACTTATGAAACAGGCAGATAAGTTTGATAGGCCTATTATATGCCTTGTAGATACGCCTGGCGCCTTTTGCGGGATGGAAGCAGAGGAAAGAGGACAGGGGGAGGCAATAGCAAAAAATCTAATGGAGATGTTTAATTTAAAAGTACCTATAATATCCATAGTAATTGGAGAAGGTGGAAGCGGTGGTGCCCTTGCTTTTGCTGTAGCAGATTCAGTTTGGATGCTGGAAAATTCTATATATTCTGTTCTAACTCCCGAAGGATTTGCAGGTATACTATGGAGAGATGCTTCTAAAGCTAAGGAAGCAGCGGAGGTTATGAAAATAACAGCTCAGGATTTGGAAAAATATGGCATAATAGATAAGATACTTAAGGAGCCTACAGGAGGAGCACAAAAAGATGTAGATAAAATGTCCTGTACTATAAAAGAAGCGCTTATAGAAAAAATAGGTATACTTAGGAAAAGATCTAAAGAAGAATTACTTCAGCAAAGATACGATAAATTTAGAAGAATGGGCAGATTTGTGGAATAAGTGAATTTTATTAAATGATAAACTACAAAGAATAGATAAAACTATTCATTTGTAGTTATTTTATATTTAAGGCAATAATTTATTTAAATCCAACATACCGGAACCCTGGCACCACTTTGGTGCGTTAAGTAGATTACAGGATATTTTTAAAAGAGAACTTAGATCATTGAAAGTGAGATCAGGATTATTCTCATACATTAAGGCACATACACCACTTATATAGGCTGCTGCACAGGAGGTGCCAGTATAATATACATATGGATTTTCAAGCGGTTTTGGGTATAGTTTCGCTCCATTTCGCTGGGGTATATATTGTGTATTTGAATTTATAGAACATATATTTACGCAGGCAGCACTCAGGTCGGGTTTTTGAATTTTATTAATAGGACCGCAGGAAGAGTATTTATAGGGTTTAAGATCTTTAAAAGTTGTATCAATACCTGCGGCAGTTATACAATTGTTTAAAGTAGCAATGCCTTTTATGCTATACTGAATGTCACCACGGTGACCAGAAGGCACTATAATTGTTATGTTTAATTTAATAGCTATTTCAAACATTTTTTCAAATAAAGATAGTATGAAATGATTATCCATATCCAATTCAAAAGGAAGACAAATTATCTTTATTTTTTCATCTGAGCTCTCATTCAATAATAGCTGAAGTGAAAATAATATATCTGATACATAGCCTTTACCTAGAGCATTGAAAGCTTTTATAGAGTAAATACTGCTGTTTTCGGCAATACCTTTATATAGTCCTTTGGATTCAATACCGCTGCCACAGATAATTCCACTCATAAAAGTACCATGTCCATTGTCATCATAGGGATATTTGTATGAGTTTATTAAATCCACAAATTTTTTTATCTTATTTTTAGGATTCAAAAGATCTGGATGGGGATAAGAACCTGAGTCTACTAACCCTATACACACATTTTTCCCTGTGAGTTTGTAGTTACCCTCAAACACTACACCATTTGAAGCAAGCACGCTATTACCGCATAGTAGAGCACAACAGTCATTTGTTACATAACTTACTTGAGGAAATTCTATTATCCTGTTTATAGAACGAGGGGTTAAGGTGGCACATATGCAATTTATGATTGGAATTGAGCGTATTATTTTACCATTGTACAGTTTTATTTTTTTTTCTATAGTTTCTACAAGAGAATTACATTTTATTATAACTCTATAGGTCTTATATAGTCCCTTGTCCATTGATAATTTTAGATTAAGTTCTAATTTATTTTTTATGGAAAACATATTATTCCCCTTAAAATTTATTACAATATATTATAATGCTTATTACAATATATGTGCTATAGTTAAAAACTAATAATTAAAAACTCAACTTTCTCAGTTTAAAAACTTTGGGAAGCAACTTTTTTTGAGAGGACAGTGGACAATTGACAGAGGACAGTGAAGGTGGATTTTTTTCCGCTACACTACAAAAAATCTTTAATTTAAAAAAAACTCACGTTTTTTTGTTTCTAAGAAGTACTTTCTGAGCAAGCAATT
>ENA-UOOE01001568-UOOE01001568.1-fermentation-metagenome-genome-assembly--contig:-NODE-1568-length-18962-cov-28.173904_pt1 | contig 18962 bp, 16 predicted proteins | sample MGYA00245776_ERZ724021 | MGnify/ENA primary metagenome ERZ724021 (study PRJEB28704, sample SAMN03018321) | fermentation metagenome | biome: anthropogenic terrestrial biome; feature: soil... | reverse complement strand
GGACCCGGTGGACGATAAGGTCCGGATAACGCCGGATGGGACTGGTGAAATGGCAGTAATAAGCAGAGGCCAGTCCAAAATGGCCCAGGGCCTGATGCACATAACGGGCATGTTTCATGGAACGCAGCACCATTAAGGAAATGGTCTGTTCCTCCGGGGCTCCCTTGATGTCATGCAAGACTTTCTGAAATACATGCGGAGTTACTTTCTGGCTGTGGATTTTATGGCCAAAAACCCCCAGGACATGATTCAGTTTTACCATGGCTTCGCTGTCCGGTTTTTCGTGCACCCGGTATAGAATCGGGATTTCCTGCCAGTACATATGCTCGGCCACCGTTTCATTGGCCTGGATCATGAAATCTTCAATCAGTCTTTCGCCCGGACCGCTTTCACGGCGCTTGATCTCGATGGGAAAGCCGGTTTCGTCGACTTTTACCTTGGTTTCGGGAAAGTCGAAATCGAGGGCTCCGCGGTTAGTGCGATTAGCCCTTAAAATATCGGCCAATTCTTTCATGAGGCGAAAGTCTTCCACCAAATCTTTATATTTTTCTTTTTCCTCCGGGTCGTCCGCCAGAATGCGGTTAACCGCAGTATAGGTCATGCGCCGGTCCACATTTATAACGGATTTGCAGATATCGTAGCCGGCAACTTTACCGTCAGGCTTTATCTGCATCATACAGCTCATGGCCAGCCGGTCCTGTCCGGCATTCAGGCTGCAGATGTCGTTGGATAATTCCCGGGGCAGCATAGGCAGGACGGTATCAATGAGGTAAACGCTGGTACCCCGCTCAAAGGCCTCTTTATCCAGTTTGCTGCCTTCCCGGACATAGTGCGAAACATCGGCAATATGGACCCCCAGTTCGTATCCTTCCGGGGTACGGGAGATGGAAACGGCATCATCCAGGTCCTTGGCGTCCTCGCCATCAATGGTTACCATCCGTACGGAACGTAAATCCCGGCGTTGGGCGCTTTCATCAGCACTGACCGGAACGGTCATTTTTTTGGCTTCATCTATGACCCCACCCGGGAAGTTCTCCTTTAAGCCATGTTTCTTAATTATGATTTTAACATCCAGCCCGGCCTCACCCCGGCGCCCGAACACTTCGGTTATCTCTCCCTCCGCCATACGGTCGCGGGTGGGCCAGGTAGTTATATTGACCAGAACTTTATCCCCATTTTTAACCTTTATTTTTTTAGAAGGTTTAACGTAAATAGGGTTTACCAGACGGGAATCGTCCGGGATAACCTGATTGGCAGTGCGGCCTTTTTCAAAGGTACCGACCACTTCGTGGTTGGCCCGCTCGATTACTCTTATCACTTCGCCCTCGGGGCGCTGATCGGATAAGGCCCGTTGCTGGATCCGCACCATTACCCGGTCTCCATGCATGGCACCGTTTAAATTTTTGCCATAAACAAAGACTTCATTGCTGTCCGCCGCATCCGGGCGCAGAATTCCATATCCGCGCTGACTGACCCTGATTATTCCTCTGAAAATATTCATCATCTCGGGCAGACCGTACTTATCGCGGCGGGTGCGGACGATGTCGCCCTCTTTTTCAAGCTGCCCCAGCATTTTGCTGAAGCGCGCCTCATCATCCTGGTCTAATTCCAGGGCCTCCAATAAATCATTATATCCCAGCGGTTTATAGCTGGTCTGGCGCATATGGGCCAGTATATCATCCTTCTTTAACAAGTGTTTCCTCCTGTTCTAAATCAAGCGTTTGGCTGTATTTTTATATAGTATTGCCAATTTTAAGGTTTTTTCTACAGTCCAATTTCGGCTGCGCATTTTTTCATGCTGGCCAGAGCGATGCTTAGAAATTCATCCAGTTCCAGCCCCAGCTCCGCGCAGGTGGCCATCTGTTCGCGGTTGCAGCCCCGGGCAAAGGCCTTTTCTTTAAATCTTTTCTTCAGCGATTTTAATTCCACCTTTTCCAATTTTTTCTCCGGACGCACCATGGCAGCGGCGGTCACAAATCCACTGGTGGGGTCGGCCGCATAGAGGGCCTGGTCCAGCCGGCTTTTACGTTCCAGGCCGTGGATTTCATTATGAGCTTTAACGGCATAAATAATATCTTCCGGGAAACCGTGCTGCTCCAGGATCTGAGCTCCCAGCAGAGCATGCTGTTCCGGCCGGTCGAAGGTCACATCATAATCTATGTCGTGCATAAGCCCGGCCATGCCGTATTTTTCCTCATCCTCCTGCAAACGCTCGGCCAGTCCCCGCATAATGGCTTCCACCGCCAGGGAATGGTTGATATGGTGCTCATCTGTTACATTCTGCTTCAGTAATACCAATGCTTCATCCCGATTCATCATTATTTCCTCCTGTAAAATATTTTTTATGTTAGCCGGGGTTGGAAAAAAGGACGCTCATTCCCGCCTCAGCCATCTGCCAGTTTTATTATGGATTGTACAATTATATCCTTTTCCGGACCCATGGTGGCGATGTGCCCGGAGCGGGGCAACTTCAAAAGACAGGCCCGGCAACGGGTGGCGTGTTTCATGATATAATCCGCGCTTTCCGTTCTTACCGACTGATCCTGCAGTGACTGTATGACCAGCAGCGGTGCGGTCAGCCGGTCCAATTCGCGCATAACGATACCGCGCAATTTCATCATACTCCTAAAAGCCTGGACGGGAGTCACATTATAGGCAAAACGGCCTTCCTCTTCCAGCCTGGCCCTGGTTTCATCCATTTTCTTGGGAAAGTAGGGTTTTATGTACTGTATGACCGGCGCCAACAAGGTAAGCCAGGGTTGGCGGTTATAAATGGGCGCATTAATAGCCGCCACCGCATTTATCCCCTCTAAGCGGCAGCCCGCATGCAAGGCCAGCAAAGCTCCCATGGAAAGGCCTGCCAGTACTACTTTATCATATTGGGCCCGAAGATTATGCATCTCTTCTTCCACTGTTTCATACCAATCGGTCCAGACGGTATGGTTTAATTCCTCCGGTAAACTGCCATGCCCGGGCAGAAGAGGCCCCTTAACCGTATAGCCTTTGGTTGCGTGTAGCTGGAGCGCAACCGGATAAAGCTCGGAAGGAGTCGCACTGAAGCCATGGATAAAAAGCACCGCGGTGGAGTTTCCCTCCCGGAAAAAAGGCCCGGATAAAGGCGACGCTGTAATTGAAATCACTCCTTGTCAATATATGGTCCGCTTCCATTATACTATAAAGCCGTAAAGGGGTCAGGCTGTGCTGTAAGAGCTCCAACCAACTGTTGTATAATCTGCCAAGCCTGATCATTCTACAGCCCCGGTCAGAAACGCAATATAGCAAAGATATTTTGCAATAATTGAAAGAAAAAATGCTGTAGTAATGGGACACACCCCTAACGGGGAATGTCTACATCGTATACTAAGTATTACATGGCTGGTTGTCATCCTGAGCGTTAGCGAAGGATCTTTCCTGCCGGACAACAATTACAGCGACGTGAAGCGGGCCGGGCCGATAAAGGCGCCATATACGGAAGTTAATGTAAAAATAATGGTGAATATGGTATTCTATTGCCAGGGGTTGCCGTTTGGTGGTCTGGGTCACTTTCCCGTGAGGGGGGGTGATGCCTATGGTGACGTGGACGGGGCTATTCAGCTTTGGTTTACTTATCGTGGGTATTATTTCCTTATGTTTGACACATAAGAAATGAGAACGACCGCCTTATTTGAGTAAGGCGGTCTAACCGTTTTAGGACCTGCCGCCAAGCACAAAGCGGCAACCCCTTTAGTAATTATATGGTAACATGCTGGTTTTAATACGTCAATGCCAACCGCTTTCGATGGATTTAGCCAACAAAAAGAACGTCCCTTTGTTGGCTTATTTCATCAGGGCTAGAACCAGAGTCAAAATAATAAAGAGCGTTGCCAGATATGCAGTCATTTTGGCAAATAAATCGTCCAAACCTTTCTTTTTTCCAAATATGGCTTCGCTGCCACCGGCAATACTTCCCGAAAGGCCTGCGCTCCGTCCCGACTGCATCAATATGGTGGCGATGAGACCGAGTGCACATATGATTTGGAAAACTAATACTATTGTTTTGGCCAAGTTTTCACCTCCAATCAGATAACCTTAACAGATTGGGATTGGGTATACTCAAATAGTATAGCACATAAATTAATAATGCTACTCTAAGGATATAAAGTATATCATACCTAGGTTCTGACTAATTCAACCTGTTTATACTTTATATATTGAGAAAAATAAACCCTCGCCTCAATCATAAAAAGGCAAGGGCTTGATTGCTGCATTCTTTTTTTATTATAGAGATACTATCGGGGATAGTCAACCGCAGTTGCGCAAAAATGCGGACCGGCAAATCCCGGGTTAGCGCAAATTATAGTAAACTCCCATACCGCGGTATATGGCAAATATGTCGAGCTCTTCCTCAATGCGCATGAGTTGATTGTATTTGGCGATCCGGTCGGTCCGGGCCGGGGCTCCGCTCTTGATTTGCCCTACGTTGGTGGCTACAGCGATATCGGCGATAGTGGAGTCCTCGGTTTCACCCGAACGGTGTGATATGACGCAGGTGTAGCCGGCCCGTTTGGCCATTTCGATGGTATCCAGAGTTTCAGTCAGAGTACCTATCTGATTCACTTTAATTAAAATGCTGTTGCATACTCCTTTTTCGATACCCTCGGCCAGACGCTCGGTATTAGTTACGAAAACATCGTCACCCACCAGCTGAATTTTATGGCCCAGTGCGTCGGTCAGCTTTTTCCAGCCCTCCCAATCATCTTCAGCCATGCCGTCTTCGATGGAAATGATGGGGTATTTATCAACCAGAGAACTGTAGTAACTTACCATTTCGTCCGGGGTCAGCTGCCGGTTCTCGCTGGCTAGGTCATATTTGCTGTCTTTGTATATTTCGCTGGCAGCTACATCGAGACCAATTTTAATATCTTCGCCCGGCTGGTAACCCGCTGCTTTAATGGCTTCTACAATGACATCGATAGCAGCCTGGTTGGAGGGCAAATCAGGGGCAAAGCCGCCTTCGTCACCGACTGAAGTAGTCAGCTGCTTGGAACTTAATACCTTTTTTAAAGCCTGATATACTTCCGCTCCCATGCGCAGGGCTTCTCTGAAATTAGGCGCTCCGGTCGGAACAATCATAAATTCCTGAATGTCGACATTATTATCCGCATGTTTGCCGCCATTTAAAATGTTCATCATAGGTACGGGTATTTCTTTGGCATTTACTCCGCCGATATACTGGTAAAGCGGCATATCCAGATAGTTGGCTGCGGCGCGGGCTGCGGCCAGGGAAACGCCCAGAATGGCGTTGGCGCCCAGCTTGGATTTATTGGGGGTTCCGTCCAGGTCCAGCATAAGGCTGTCTATATCCAGCTGACCCAGAACATCCATGCCCACGATCTCCGGTGCAATGATGGAATTTACGTTGTCTACCGCCTGCAGGACCCCTTTGCCGTTATAGCGTTTTTTATCTCCGTCTCTCAATTCTACCGCTTCATGGGCCCCGGTGGAGGCACCGGACGGAACTATGGCTCTGCCCATGGTACCATCTTCCAAAATAATCTCTACCTCTACGGTAGGATTGCCGCGGGAATCGAGTACTTCCCGGGCATAGACATCAGCTATGATACTCATTTTATATCTCTCCTTTCGTAATTAAAAATTCAATACAGAAAAACCTGATTTAATATGATTAGCCCTGATTCTGATAATGACAACCATATAAACCGTAGGCCGGTCTATGCCCTACGGGTACAACTGATGTTCCCGACTATTAAGGACGCAGGGCGGTGCAATAATGTCATCCTGAGGCAAAGCCGAAGGATCTCCCCGATCCGCAAGGGAAAAGATCCTTCACTAATGTTCAGGATGACAGGCCGGTCATGAGGGAATCCCCTTAGTTATTTCACCAAAGAACGTCCGGTCATTTCGGCCGGGATAGGCAGGTTGAGCAAACTTAACAGAGTAGGGGCAATGTCCTGCAAAGAGCCATCTTCCCTCAGCGCTGCATTACGATGTTTTTCCGACACCAGTATGAACGGTACCCGGCAAGTGGTATGAGCCGTGAAAGGGCTACCGGTTTCGGGGGAGACCATCATTTCACAGTTGCCGTGATCGGCGGTTATGAGTACGATTCCGTTTTTCTCCAGTACCCGCTCCACCACCTCGTGCAAACATTGGTCAACCGTCTGGACCGCCTTAACCGCAGCCTCAAGCACTCCCGTATGTCCTACCATATCCGGGTTGGCATAGTTTAATACCACCACATCGTAATAATCCCGCTCCAGTTCCTGCAATAATTTATCGGTAACCTCTCTGGCACTCATCTCCGGGGCCAAGTTATAAGTAGCTACCGACGGTGAAGGGATGAGAACCCGGTCTTCACCCGGATTGGGTGTTTCCACCCCGCCGTTGAAGAAAAAGGTTACATGAGCATATTTTTCCGTTTCCGCGATGCGCAGTTGTTTAAGCCCTCTCTGGGCAAGCACTTCACCCAGGGTGTGGTTCAAATCCTGCGGCACGAAGGCCACCGGAGCCTTGATGCTCGCATCATATTGGGTCATACAGACATAGTAGACTTCCGGTCTTTGCCGGCGGTCAAAACCGTCCAGGTCTTTATCCACGAAGGCCCGGGTTATCTGGCGCGCCCGGTCCGCCCGGAAGTTAAAAAATATTACCGCATCTCCGTCTTTGACCAATCCCAGCGGCTCTGATTTTTCATCAACCAGCACCACCGGTTCCACAAATTCATCGGTTATGCGGTTTTCATAGCTGTTTTCCAAGGCGGCCTGGGCATTGGCCGCCTTTTTGCCTTCGCCCAGCACCAGAGCATTATAAGCCTTCTCAATCCGGTCCCAGTGCTTATCCCGGTCCATGCCATAATAGCGTCCTCCCAGAGTGGCTATTTCACCGCATCCGATGGCACGCATCTTTTGCTGCAGAGCCTCGATAAAGGTCAGAGCAGTTTTAGGTCCGACATCACGTCCATCCAAAAAAGCATGAAAGAAAACGGAGTCAACTTTATTACGGGCGCATAATTCCAACAGAGCATAGATATGCTCGATATGGCTGTGCACTCCCCCATCGGACAGAAGCCCCATCAAATGTACCGAGCCCTGGTGAGCCTGGGCATATTCGATGGCTTTTAAAAATTCCGGGTTGCTGAAGAAGCTCTGGTCTTCAATGGCCTTGAAGATACGGGATATTTCCTGATAAACGATTCTTCCCGATCCTATGTTCAAATGTCCGACTTCGGAATTTCCCATCAGCCCATCCGGCAAGCCGACATCCTTACCGGAGCATTTTAACAAAGTGTGGGGATAATTCTGTTCCAGTTGGCAAAAATTTTCCGGATGGGCGAGGGTAATCGAATTGTCACTGCATTCTTTCCGCTCTCCCCATCCGTCCAGTATCATTAATAATAAGGGTTCGCTCATTTTATACAAAGCCTCACTATCCGGGCCAGAGTATCGGCCTCCAGGCTGGCCCCGCCTACCAGAGCACCGTCGATATCTTCCCGGTTCATAAACCCTTCTATGTTATCCGGTTTAACACTGCCGCCATAAAGTATCCGGATGGCATCAGCCTGGTTGTGGTCATAGAGTTTGGTTATATAGTCACGAATAAAACCAATCATCTCCTGGGCATCGTCCGTGCTGGCATTTACCCCGGTGCCAATCGCCCAGACCGGCTCATAGGCTATTACCAGTTCTCCGCCCGTCAGGGCAATATCTTTTAAGGCGCCGTCCAGCTGCATTTTCACGACCTCGCGGGCCCGGTTGTTTTTGCGTTCCTGCAGGGTCTCGCCTACGCATAATATAGGCTTAAGCCCGCCCTGCAGAGCCGCTTTCAGTTTGCGGTTTACCATAACATCGGTTTCACCCATCAGCTGCCGGCGTTCCGAATGCCCTATGATAACGTAGCGGCAGCCCACGTCGGTAAGCATGGCCGGGGATATCTCGCCGGTAAAAGCCCCTTTTTCCTCCCAGAAAATATCCTGTGCCCCCAGGTTTACCCTGGTGGGGGATAGCTTTTCCCGCAGGGGAAAGAGCGAGGTAAAAGGCGGACAAATAACCATCTCCACCTCTTGGACATCCTGCACCAGGGGCAGGAAGCCATCCGCAAAGCGGGTGGACTCCGCTACGGTATTATTCATTTTCCAATTGGCTGCGATTAAAGGTGTGCGCAAAAAATCACCCTCTTACTTTTCACAAGATTCTACGCCGGGAAGTACCTTTCCCTCCATAAATTCCAGGGTAGCACCGCCGCCGGTAGATATATGAGTAATGTCCTTTTCCAGCCCCAAAGCAACCGGAATAGCGGCTGTATCTCCTCCGCCTATGACGCTTACCGCTTTGGAAGCTGCTATCGCCCGGGCAATTTCTTCTGTCCCGCGGGCAAACTGAGCATATTCGTAAACTCCCGCCGGGCCGTTCCAGACAATAGTATGGGCCTGCATAATCTGCTCCTTAAAGGCTTTGATGGTTTCCGGCCCGATATCCAGTATCATCTGATCGGCTGGCACCTTGTCTACCGTAACCTGGCTGCTCGCTGCGTCGGCTGCTATGGCTGGTGCAACCACCGCGTCAGTTGGCAGCATGATGCGACATTTGTTACCGGAACGCTCCAGTAAGCTTTTGGCCTCATTCAGCAGGTCACCTTCACAGATGGATTTGCCGATATTATAGCCCTGGGCTTTAATAAAAGTGTTGGCCATCCCGCCGCCGATCAGGATAACGTCCATTTTTTCCATCAGGTTCTTAATAAGCTTTACTTTATCCGCCACTTTGGAACCGCCCAGTATTGCCACCCGCGGGCTTTCCGGATGCTCCAGCGCTTTTCTGAGCATGGAAACCTCGGTCTCCAGCAAGAAGCCGGCATAGGCGGGAATAAAGTCCGCCACCCCGGTCGTGGAGGAATGTGCCCGGTGGGCGGAGCCAAATGCATCGTTGACAAAAACGTCGCCCAGAGCCGCCAGTTTCCTGGAGAATTCGGGATCGTTTTTTTCTTCTTCGGCATGGAACCGTACATTTTCCAGCATCAATACTTCGCCTGGCCGTAAGGCATCAACTGCAGCCTGTGCTTCCGCGCCAATACAATCGGGAGCCATCTGCACCGGCCGGTTCAAAAGGGTACCCAGATGAGCCGCCACCGTTTTTAAGCTGTACTCAGGATTAGGCTTGCCTTTGGGTCTGCCCAGATGACTCATCAGTATCAAACGGCCTTCATTTTTTATTACATATTCGATCGTGGGCAGGGCAGCTTTCATTTTATTATCGTCTATGATATTGCCTTCCTTATCCATCGGTACATTGAAGTCAACTCTCATTAAGACCCGTTTGTTTTTCAGCTGAATATCTCTTATACTTCTCAAGTTCATTCACCTCCGGTTGGAATTCAACACTGATCGACACTGATTTAATTATGAAAGACACAGATTTTTATTAATCATAATCTCAAATTCATTTTCACCATGCCAACGGGATATAACCATTTATGAATAAGATGGTATGTTCTAATATTATCCTGGCGGAGGATTTCAATTATCGTCCTGCGTCCTTAATAGTCGTAAGGGAACATCAGTTGTACCCGTAGGGCATAGACCAGCCTACGCTTTAATATAATTGGAAAAATCAGTGTTAATCATATTGAATCTGTGTCCTTCTGTGTTTAATTTTCTTACTAATTAAGACTATAACCCCTTAGAGGCAATGTATTCGACCAAGTCAACCACCCGGGTGGAATAAGCCCATTCGTTGTCATACCAGGCAATAACCTTGGCCATCTTGTCACCCATGGTCATGGTAAGCAGCCCATCAAGTACCGCCGAATTGCTTTCACCGTTATAATCTTTGGAAACCAGTGGCTCTTCGGTATATTTTAAGATGCCTTTCAGATTGCTCTCTGAGGCAGCTTTGAAAGCAGCGTTGATTTCACTGGCGGTAGCACCCTTTTTCAATTCTACGGTCAGGTCAACCAGGGAGACATTCGGAGTAGGTACCCGAACTGCCAATCCATCCAGTTTGCCTTTAAGCTCCGGTATAACTTCCCCTACCGCGCTAGCCGCACCGGTAGTAGTAGGTATAATGGACAGTGCGGCCGCCCTGGCCCGGCGCAAATCGTTGTGGTCGAGGTCCAGCACCCGCTGATCATTGGTATAAGAATGGATGGTATTCATCAAGCCTTTTTCAATGCCAAATTCGTCCAGTAATACTTTGGCCACCGGAGCCAGACAATTGGTAGTGCAGGAGGCATTGGACAGTATCTGATGAGCAGGAGTGTATTTATCATGATTAACACCCATTACCGCGGTCAAATCCACGTTTTTGCCCGGAGCAGTGATAACGACTTTGGAAGCCCCGGCAGTCAGATGTTTGGCCGCTTTATCCCGGCTGCGGAATTTGCCGGTTCCCTCTATTACTACTTGGACCCCCAGGTCCTTCCAGGGGAGTTTTTCCGGTTCTTTTTCAGACAGATACTTAAATCTTTTCCCGTTTACTACTATCTCATCACCTTCTACAGCCACATCGCCCTGATATTGGCCATGTATGGAATCATACCTGAAAAGATGGGCACCTGTTTTGGGATCACCCAGGTCATTAACTGCTACTATCTCCACATCGTCTCTTTGTAACGCTACCCGCGCTACCAGGCGTCCAATACGCCCAAAGCCATTAATTGCGATCTTCACCGACATTTATGATCATCCTTTCCACAGATTATTTTTTTAGCCGCACCCTCGTCAGTAATAAGGACATCGCGCCTTCGGTTCCGTAAAACGGACTCTATCGCCATGGCCTTATTGCTGCCCCCGGCAACAGCCACAACGGTATCTATACTTGCTATATCATCACCCTCCAGACCTATGCCCGGAGTCTCATATACTATATTGCCCAGATTGTCAAAATAATATCTCAAAGCTTCCCCCACGGCCTGACCTTCATTTAAAATTTGAATTTGTTCAGCCGTAAGTCCGCGCCGGTTAGCCATTTCAATCGCAGGTCCGATACCGTGTATCAGCAGGTTGCTGGATTTTATGAGGTTTACCACCTCACGAATATGATTATCTCTTTTTAAAGCCTCCGCCGTACTCTGTTCCAGACTGTCGGGGATATGCAGGAGCCGGTACTGGGCTCCGATAGCCTGGGCAATACGCGCGGCGATGGTGCTGGCCTGTTGTTCCATTTTTTCACCCAGCCCGCCGCGGGCCGGTACTACCATAACATCAGGTACATTTCGTCCTTTTATAGCATCTGCCATTTCCGCCAGAGTAGTGCCACCGGTGACGGCTACTACGCAGCCGGGATACAGGGCATTTAAAAGGAAACGGGCAGCAGCCCGGCCCAGGTCTTTTTTAGCCAGAGCATCCCCGTAAGAATCACCGGGAACAATGATTACCTCTTTCAGATCGAATCTTTCTTTCAGCCTGTCGGCCAGGGTGTTGATTTTGAAGAGATAAGGGATAACCTCGTCTATCTCGTTGAGTAAATCCTGACCACAGGCAGTCAGATAAAGTCCTGCCGGGGTGGTGGCTATAGCGCCCCTTTCCCGCAGAGTATCTACCTCGGTGCGGACCAGACGTTCACTGCATCCGGTATTGCGGGCTATTTGCCGGCGTCCCACCGGAGCATTATGCAGAATCTGCCTTAAGACCTGGTAACGCACTTCCATTATTTCAATGGCTTCAGGAGCAAACCGTTCCATTATGGTAAATAACTGATTCATAGTAAGACTCCTATTTTATATGTGGGACATTATTGTCCACAGGGCCAAATCTGTCCCTACTCAACCAAAATGAGACACAAATCCACCTGATTTCAGTAATATTATATCACAATACCGGAAATAAAATGCATAATGTTTTCGTCTTTCAATTCTCGTATCTTTTCCGGGCGGTGGTAGAGAGAATGCCGAGTTCCTGGCGATATTTGGCTACGGTACGCCGGGATATCCTTATACCTTTTTGTTTCAGGAGCTGGCCTATGGTCTGGTCACTTAAGGGCTGGGTGGCATCCTCGTTGTTGATTATTTCTTCAATGAGATATTTTATGCTTTTAGATGAGACCGGGGCACTGCCCGTATCAGACTGTACTCCACTGCTGAAAAAGTATTTAAATTCGAATAATCCCTGCGGAGTCTGGATATATTTGTTGGTGGTGGCACGGCTGACCGTGGACTCGTGCACTTCGATGATATCAGCCACCTGTTTGAGATTCAGCGGTTTTATATATTGTATTCCCCGGCGCAAAAAATCGGTCTGAATATCAACTATACATCGGGCTACCCGGTATAAAGTCATGCGCCGCTGTTCTATGCTTTTTATGAGCCATACCGCCGAGCCCATTTTATCTTCCAAATATTTGCGCACATCGGGGGTAAATGAACCGGGCTGCTTTAACACGCTTTGATAAGTATGATTTAAGGACAGACGCGGGAAATTGCTGTCATTGACCACAACTATGAACTCGCCCTCCAGTTCCTGGACTATGACATCGGGAATAATATATTTGATTTCGTCCTCATTGCTGTATTGGAGTCCGGGTCTGGGGTCAAGGGTTCTGATCAGATCGCATATATCCTGAACCTGATAGATGGAAGTGTCCAGTTCCTGGGCTATGCGGCTGAGCCGGCCGCGGGCAACATCATCCAGGTGTTTGCACACAATGGCCTGCGTCAGGGGGGTATCTTTGCCGTAATATTTCAGTTGCAGGAGCAGGCATTCGGCCAAATCCCGTGCTCCTACTCCGTGGGGGTGGAAGGTCTGGACTATGCCGAGTACTTCTTCGACATGTTTAAGCGGGGTATTAAAACGGGTGGCAACCTCATCGAGGTCAATAATGAGATAGCCGTTATTATCTATGTTTCCTATTAGATACTCACCGATAATAAGGTCATCGGGGTTTTTTATGATAAGCTGAAGTTGGAATTCAAGATGTTCATAAAGACTGGGTTTACGAGTAATCATGTTTTCAAAGGAAGTTTCCTCTTTTTGTTCGCGCTGGTTATATTCTATATCACGATCATTAAAATACTCCAACCATTCTTCCAGGCCTTCGTTACGATCAGCATCAGCATCAGCCTCAACGGTTTCTTCTGCCTCCTTTTCTTCCAGAAAAGGATTTTCTTCCAGTTCCTGTTGAATATGCTCATTCAATTCCAGAGTTGACATTTGCAAAATAGCGATAGCCTGTCGCAACTCAGGAGTCATCACTAATTTTTGCTGTTGAGCCAGAAATACGTCATGCGTAAGTTTCATAGAGGATCCCCCACTTCATGTAAATCCTTAACAAGGCCTATTAGACAAGGCTGGAATGCAGCGTTAACGATATGATAAAAGGAAGCTTTATATATCTATGCTTCTATTAATTATTATTCGGCAATCAACTTAATATGTCCTGCCTCATTCTATGTCTTGAATCAGTTCTTCGACTATTTTCTCTAGCTTTCTCATCCGGTATGCAACACCGGATTTGCTCAAAGGCGGATTCATCATAGTTCCCAGTTCTTTTAATGTACAGTCCGGGTAATCGATGCGCAACATGGCCAGGGATTTTAGCCGGGGCGGAATCTGTTCAACCCCGCCGGTGTTAATTAATTTTTTGATTAATTCCACTTGGCGCAAGGATGCATCTACGGTTTTTACCAGATTGGCAGTTTCACAATTGACCTGCCGGTTAACATTGTTTCTTACTGACTTTATTATGCGTATATTTTCAAAATCTAATAAGGCCATGCTGGCTCCAACCAATCGCAAAAAATCTACAATTTTTTCGCTTCCTTTAATATATACCACCAAATTGTTTTTGCGCTCACTGGTACGGGCCTTAATTTTCATACGGGTTAATAACTTTTCCATATCTTCTGCCATTTGGCTGTCACTAGTCATTATTTCAAGATGGTAATCGGCGCCGGGACGGTTAATAAATCCACCGGCTAAAAATAAACCGCGCAAGTAGGCCCGGCGGCAACAGGATCGATTCAGCAAGGGCCACTGTATCCGGTGCGGAATGGACTTTTCATCCTGGCTTAAGCCCATTTCCTGTAACTCATTATCCACTGGAGTATTGATTATGTAAACTCTGGTTTTGTTAAAGTGACGGCGGTTTTGGACTTTGATTCTTGATTGGATATGGTAAATTTCTTTATAAGTTTTAAATATCTTGCGCGCGGTTGCGGCATTTTCGGTAGATAATTGGATGCTGAAACCGTCTTCGTAATTTATGCTCCCGGACAATGCTATCATCGCGGCGAGTTCAGCTTTGCGGCAGCATTCCCGCTCAGGGCTAATGCGGGCCAGTTCATTTTTCACATCATTAGAATAACTCATGTTTACCTTCTCTCAAGTATGGGGTCGGGCGGCACACTAACACGGGGACATTCCTTACTTCGGTTCGCGAAGCGAACCTGAGAGGAAGGTGTGTCCCCTGCTGAAATAGCGAGAGACAAACCTTCCTATAGGTGTAAATCGTGTGCCCCGTCAGCCGCGAAATGAGCCGCTGGTGTCTCCGCTGCCGGAGCATGGAGCAAACGGGCTATACCTCACCGCCGCCGGCCCTACAACTATACCTTTAAAGAAAGATTATGCCGGGTTGGGGTATTAAGAACGCTTGCACCCAGGACTTACATTGATGTATGTACCTCGCATTTTTTGGTAGTTCTCCTCCAGGATATTTAGGAAAAATTCAGTGTCATTCATAATATTCAGCGTATTCAGCGTCTAATTTAACCCCCTAGTCCCTGTGCCTTGTTCTCAGCAGCAGCCAGCGTATCCAGGATGACCCGCGCCAGTTTGTCGGAATCATGCCAGGCTACATCGGTGTCCGACACCAGATCATTACAAAGCAGCCTGACCCCCATACGGGCAATTTCGTCGGTAGCTTCATTTACCGGTATGGCTCTTTCCTGACGGTAACGCAACAGGCGCTCATCATCCACTACACCTGTATTGACGATAGCATAATCAAATAATTGACAGCCGACGTGTTCCATTATAACACGCAAATGGTCGGCAGCTGAAAAATCGTCGGTTTCACCCAGTTCAGTCATTATATTGCTTACATAAAAAGTCATTGCAGGTGATTTTAAAATCGCTTCCGCCACACCGGTAACCAGCAAATTAGGTATCAAACTGGTGTACAGGCTGCCCGGTCCGATTACTATCGCATCAGCCTCCATTATGGCATCCAGAGTAGCCGGAACCGGCATGCAGTCGCGGGGATTAAGGAAAAGCTGCCTGATAGCGGCGCTATAATTCCGGATAGAAGTCTCACCACTAATAGTGGTACCGTCTTTCATTATTGCAGCCAGGGACACCTGCTCCAGGGTGGCGGGAATAACTTTGCCGCGAACAGCCAGCACCCGGCTGACCTCTTTAATAGCCGATACAAAATCACCGGTAATTTCAGTCAGGGCCACCAGCAGCAGATTGCCCAGATTATGGCCCTCCAAACCACTACCCTGCATAAAACGGTGTTGAAAGACTTTATCCATAAGGGTCTCGGTTTCCGCCAAAGCCACCAGGCAGTTGCGTATGTCGCCAGGGGGCAGAACTCCCAGTTCAGCCCTTAAACGTCCGGAACTGCCGCCGTCATCGGTAACCGTAACTACGGCAGTAAGATGTGATGTATACTTTTTGAGCCCTTTGAGCAGTACTGCCAGGCCGGTTCCACCGCCTATCACCACTATTCTGGGCTCTTGATGGAGAATATTCATCTAAGCCTCCGTCTTGTATTTAGATATATCCCTATGTTTAACCATTACGTAATATCCCATATTACGAAGTTGTTTTCCAATATAGTCCGCCAGCACCACTGAACGATGCTGTCCCCCGGTACATCCTACCGATAAGGAAAGATTAGTTTTTCCCTCACTTATATAGTGTGGTATCAGGAACTTTAATAAATTAAGGAAACGGCGTGAAAAAGCCTGGGTTACCGGCGAGTCGAGCACGTAATCCACCACCGCTTGATCCTCACCGGTCATATTGCGCATAACCGGATCATAGAAGGGGTTGGGTAAAAAACGCACATCCATGACTATGTCAGCATCCAGGGGAATACCCAGCTTGTAGCCAAATGACACTACGTTTACGGTAAATCCGGTATCACGATCGGTTTCGTACATGTTAATAAGTTTTTCCTTCAGCTCACGGTTAGATAGATCCGAAGTATCTATGACTATATTAGCCTGGCCTCTTAATTCCTGCAGCATGGTGCGCTCTTCCTGAATCGCATCCAGGAGACGGCTGCTGCTGGTCAAAGGGTGTCGCCGCCGGGACTCCTTAAAACGCCGCACCAGCACTTCGTCTGAAGCTTCCAAAAAAAGAATCTCATAAGGCATTTCCCGTTCCTTCAATTCTTCCAGGGCCCGGGACAAATCATGGAAATAATCCCCCCCTCTCACATCAATGACCAGAGCTACTTTGTCGATTTTACCCTGTGACTGCAGGCCCAGTTCGATGAATTTGGTCAAAAGGGTGGGGGGTAAATTATCCACACAGTAATACTGCAAGTCCTCCAGACAGTTGATAACCTGACTTTTCCCGGCGCCTGACATGCCCGTAATTATGAGTACCTGCAAGCCTTCTTCTTTTTGCACCATTCTACATATCCACCACCTTTTCCCAGGTTAATTACCCGGTCCGGTTCAATACCAATTCTGCTGACAATCTCGATTCCGTAATCAAGCTGGCCTACAGTATCTTCAAAATGAGCATCGCTGTTTATGATAAAATTTACTCCTGTTGTCTCTGCTTTCATTATATCAGAAACCGGAGGATGTTCATGACCGCAATTAATTTCAAAAAATACATCGTTTTTGATACAAGCCCGTGCTACTTCTTCCACATCAACTGTAAAAAAAAGTCCCGGATGGGACAAAATATCAATCTGGGGATTATGATTGAGCGCCTCCACCATGGCTTTCGTATTGGCATCTATAGCTTTCCGGCGCTGGCCTGGACCCAGGTGGCGCAGGGAATTGCGGGCATACAGTTCAAAACCCTCCTTGACCGAAGTAGGGAGGGTATAGGGATGCAGTCCTACTATTAGAATGTCGAGTTCATTGATGACGTAAGCGGGCAGATCCAGGGTTCCCTGACGGTCACGGATGTTGGCTTCCGCCCCCACCAACAGTTTGACCTCACTACCGGCAGCATTGATCTCATCCGCCTCCTGCTTTAATCCGAGATAGACCTCGGGGTTTTTCACCCCAATAACAGCCGCCAGCGGGCCATGGTCAGTCACCGCCACCTCTTTCAGGCCCCGGTGCGAGGCTGCCCGTAAAATCTGCTCCACCGTCTGCCGCCCGTCACTATTGCGGCAGTGGGTATGATAATCGCCATAAACTTCCAACCAGACACCTCCGAATGGGAATCTTAATTTTAACACTGAAGGACACTGATTTAATATGATTTACACTGATTTTACTTATTGTTCAAACATTAATTAACCTGCAGCTCTAAAGTGTAGATAATGTAATTAGTGAATATGATTAAGCAGTAACTTTGCGAATGTCATTGCTATGAATAACGTTTTTTTGTCATCCTGAACGTAGTGAAGGATCTTTCCATCTCGGAGACTGCAAGATCCTTCACTATGTTCAGGATGACATATTATTCGTTTATCGTGGTGCGGACATCGCGTGATAATTCTGAGGCAAAGCCGAAGGATCTTAAGATTCTTCGCTAAGGCTCAGAATAACAAATGAGGTTTTTAGAATTATGCAAAACTCTCATATTACTTGTTTGCAATGGTTTGTGCTATTGCATCCCAAAACTGCTTGGTATTAGTCGTAATAAATCTGTGTCCTTCATATTAAAATCAGTGTCCTTCTGTGTTGAATTTTCGTTACTTAGCCAGTTCGGCTTTGAGATAGTCGATTATTTTTACCGGGGCGGGATTTATGCCGTATTCCAGGGCCAGATAGACGCTGGTATAGTCTCCGATATAGACCAGGGAATAGAACTGGGCCAGGAAAGATTGTCCCCGGGCAGTTACCTCAATTATATTTTTTACCCCGGCCTGGATAATATTCGTGGTTATCGCGATACGCTTATTAATGCGTTCGGAATCAGAGGGGCTGCGCAGAACGATTACTGCTATTTGTTTTAATAGCTGAGCCGGTACTTCAAAACCTACTATTTCATTATGGTTCAACTCGGGGAAAACGTTATAATAGGCCGGGGCTTTCGCATTCTCATTAATCTGGGCCTTCCATCGCAAAGCAGCCGCTTCGGATATTACGGCTGTTCCCCATATCACCGGAAGAGCATCCTTCAGGTCGCGAGCAATGGCGCGGGCCTGGTTCTGGGGCAGCCCCACCCCGGGTTGCAGTTCTTCCCGCATGGTTTTTAGAACCGCGATAGTTTCTTCAATCTGAGCCGATATGCCCTGAAGCACACCCATACTTTCCAAAGCCAGGGCGACCGGGGCAAACAAATATCCGGTAGCTGCCCGGGGCACTAACCCCTCCGGTACTTTTATTACTTCATAGCCGTCGGCAGCGGCCAGATCCGCCAATTTCCCGCCGCTGGCCACGCATACTATCTGTGCTCCCGCCTTGCGGGCCTGCTGGTAGGCGCTCAGGGTTTCCTCGGTGTTTCCGGAATAACTGACTACCATGACCAATGTATCGCCTCCGGTAAACGCCGGCATGTTATAGTCGCGGTTGACCACTATCGGAACTTTCGCCTGGGACCAGGCCAGGGTACGTACAATGTCCCCTCCGATAGCCGATCCCCCCAGGCCGGTTATAATAATGTTGCCAGGCATCCGGTAGCGTTTCAGCCCGCTGTAATCAAATTTCAGGCACTCTTCGAACTGCCCCGGCAAATTATAAAGGTACTCCATCATAGTTTCAACATTAAGTTTATCCATCCCAAATCCCCCTTTTTAAAATTCAACCCTGAAGGATACTGATTTATGATTGAGAATTCTGCATAATTAACTTTTTCCTATGATTAAGCAGTAACTTTGCGAATGTCATCCTGA
>ENA-UOOE01001565-UOOE01001565.1-fermentation-metagenome-genome-assembly--contig:-NODE-1565-length-18984-cov-337.615616_pt1 | contig 18984 bp, 19 predicted proteins | sample MGYA00245776_ERZ724021 | MGnify/ENA primary metagenome ERZ724021 (study PRJEB28704, sample SAMN03018321) | fermentation metagenome | biome: anthropogenic terrestrial biome; feature: soil... | reverse complement strand
AATAAAATTTAATTTGTTTTATAAATTTTTGAATAAAATTTTGTTTAAACAAATTTTGTTTGAATAAATTGAATTCAACACACATACAAACCTAAAAATTACTCCCAAATTTTTCAAAAGAGAAACTATTTCAGGAATTTATGGGAATATAGATTACGGAAATATATATGGAACTTAGGACTATCTATATAAAGACAATGTAAGTAAGAATGAAACAAAATCCAAACTTACTGTGAGGGTCAGAATGAAAAAGATAAAGATCATAGAAACAGCATACCGAGATGCGCATCAGTCACTCCTTGCAACAAGGATGAGAACCAGGGATATGTTACCAATTGCCGAGAAGATGGATGAAGTTGGATTTTTCTCCCTGGAAGCTTGGGGAGGTGCAACCTTCGACAGCTGTATAAGGTACCTCAACGAGGATCCATGGGAACGCCTGGTTGAGCTTAAGGAAGTCCTGAAAAAGACCCCGATACAGATGCTGCTTCGAGGTCAGAACCTACTGGGTTACAGACACTACCCCGACGATATCGTCAGGAAATTCGTTGAAAAATCCTATGAAAACGGTGTGGATGTCTTCAGGATATTCGATGCACTCAACGATATCAGGAACATGGAACTTGCAATAAAAGTTGCAAAGGAACAGGGCGCCCATGTTCAAGGAACCATAAGTTACACAATAAGCCCCTTCCACACAATAGAGAAGTACGTGGAATTTGCAAAGGAACTGGAAGCACTGGAATGTGATTCAATAACCATAAAGGACATGGCAGGATTAATATCACCACACGACACATATGAACTTGTTAAAACTCTTAAAGAAGAAACAGACCTCATGGTGAACCTTCACTGCCACTGTACAAGCGGTATGACTCCAATGAGTTACTATGCAGCCTGCCAAGCAGGTGTTGACCTCCTTGACACTGCAATATCACCACTTGCATGGGGTACATCCCAGCCACCTACAGAGAGTATAGTTGCAGCACTTAAAGGCACTCCATGTGACACAGGCCTTGACTTGAAGCTTTTAAGTGATATAAAGAAGTACTTCGAGGAGATACGTAAGAAGTACAGCGGCTTGATCGATCCAATAACTGAAAGAGTGGATACAGACGTCCTGTTATATCAGATCCCTGGTGGAATGCTTTCAAACCTTGTTTCCCAGCTTAAGGAGCAGAACGCACTGGACAGGTACGAGGATGTGCTTGAAGAAATGCCTCACGTGCGTGAGGAACTTGGATACCCTCCACTGGTAACACCAACAAGCCAGATAGTTGGAATACAGGCAGTTATGAATGTTCTAAGCGGTGAAAGGTACAAAAACGTTTCAAAAGAGGTTAAAGATTACATCAAAGGGTTCTATGGAAAACCTCCAGCCCCAGTCAATCAAGAAATCGCTGAGATGATCATTGGAGATGAGAAACCAATTGACTGCAGACCAGCAGACCTCCTGGAACCTGAACTTGAAAAATTCAGGAAGGAAGGGGAAGAGATGGGCATAATCAAGAAGGAAGAAGATGTTCTGACCTACGCACTTTACCCTGCAGTTGCACCCAAATTCCTGAGGGGTGAAGCTGAGGAAGAGGAAATCCCATCCCCTAAGAAAGTTGCTCCGTTTGAATCCCCTGCACTCCCAACCGAATACAACGTTGAGGTTGATGGTGAGGTTTTCGATGTTAAAGTTGTGCCCACCGGTTACATGGAGATAGAATCCGTTGGAACAAAGACACCATCCGGACCTGTTGTAGGAGGAGTCACATGCAGCATGCAGGGAATGATCCTGAAGCTCAAGGTGACAGCAGGTGACAAAGTGAACGAGGGAGATGTTGTGGCAGTCCTTGAAGCCATGAAAATGGAAAACGATATACATGCCCCCCAATCTGGAGTGGTTGAAGAGGTCTTCGTGGACGAGGGAGACACAGTCAACCCTGGAGAAGCTTTAATGGTCATTAAATGACCAGAATACCCTTTTTTAAAAATTAAACCTTATTATAATTTTTATTTTAAAAATTTATTTAAAAACTCAGTTTAATTTATATTTTAAAAAACTTTTTTGATGTTGATATTTTTTAAAATAGATTATGAGATATATCCATCTTTAGATATCCTTCTGAAAAATTAAAATTATTAGCTTCATTTCTATTCGTGGAATAACAATTTTAGTAAAAAAAGAGTTTTATTGAAAAGGTAAAAAGTAGATGTTATTCATTCCATGTAAAGAGTCTTGTCAAGGATTTTTGCCTCTTTAAATGCCCTTTTACGTCTCATACATGATTCACAGACCCCACAGTGCTCCTCCTGATCCTTGTAACAGGAGTAACTCATGTACATTGGGGCTCCAATCTTCTCACCAAATTCCACAATTTCCTTCTTACTCATACCAATTACAGGTGCTTCAATTCTTATATCATCAGGGGATCCTATATCCAGAACCTTGTTGAATGCATCCAAGAATTCTTTTGAGTTATCAAGAAATGTTACAGCTTCTTCAAGGTCCCATCCAACTATCATGATCTCAGCACCCTCTGCCTCTGCAAATGATGTTGCAATTGCTGTGAAAACCACGTTACGTCCAGGTACCCATACTTTACGTGCTGTTTCATCACAGATTTCCTTATCATCCAGTTGATTCTCCTTGATTTCAGGTATCTCCTCATTTGATGTCAGGGCGGAACCACCTAAGTTTGCAAGCCACGGTAGCTCCAGAACAGTGTGTTTCATGTTTAATTTTTCACATATGGATCTTGCAGCCGTTATCTCCCTCTGGGCACTTCTCTGGCCGTAGTTGAAGGTCAGGGCGTGGATTTCATATTCATCCTTGAAACTGGACGTTGCAACCGTTGAATCCAGACCTCCTGAGAGGACTGCTATTGCTTTTTTCTTTTCTGATACCATTTTAAACACTTTTGAGTTTAATCGTTGAGGTACTATCTCATTTTTATTTTAAAGTTTTTAAAATTATCATTTAATATTTTTTTAAAGGAAAATTAAAGAGTTTAATATGAATCTGCTGATTTCTAAAATAATTAACATTTAGATATTTAGAAGGTTATGTATTAAGATAATTTTCTGTTCTTGAAAGCATCTTCTGCCATTGCCATAACATCTTTAACTGGAATTCCAGTTTCCTTTGAAACTTTTTTTGCATCTTCGTACTCAGTTTTACTGCTTACAATGTCTTCTCCAATCAAACCAACTTTAATCCTTATGGTCTTCTTCATACCATTGACATCAACTTCAACAGGCACTATCTTCCTTGAAACCGTACTTCGATGACTGTAAGGCAAAAATCTAACACCTAATGTTCCTGTTTCCCTTATAATAGTTTCTGCAACACTGTCAGAATCCTCAGGTGTGGTTATGACCCTCAGAAGATGACCCGGCCTGTTCTTCTTGGTCAATGTTGGTATTATGGTAACATCCCTTGCTCCTTTCTCCATCAGCTTGTCAAATGTGTGGCCCAGAACCTCCCCTGTAACGTTGTCCAGGTTGGTTTCAAGTACATGAACCTTGTCCATTGGAACGTGCGAATCACCCCTCACCATCCTTAAAACGTTTGGAACTGAGAGTTCATATTTTCCAGCACCGTATCCCACGGTTTTGTCCGTTACCAAAGGATAAAACTTGCAGAATTCATCAACCATGTTCACGAGTAGTGCTGCACCAGTGGGTGTTGCAAGCTCCTTTTCAACAGGCCCACCGAAGGTTGGAACATCCCTCAGGATCTCAAGGGTTGCAGGTGCTGGAACACTGAGTTTACCGTGCATACTATTTATCCTGCCCCCTCCCATGGCCACAGGCATTCCATAAACCTTTTGTTCGTTGAATCCCAGTTTGAAAAATGCGTAAGCTGCACCCACAACATCTGCAACTGCATCTGCAGCTCCAACCTCATGGAAGTGCACTTCATCCATGGTTGTGCCGTGGACCTTTGACTCTGCCTCTGCAATGGTTTTAAAAACTTTTTTAACAAAATCTGTGACTTCTGATGAAACATTCGGATGTTTGATACTTTCAAAACCTTTGAGGAGTTCTTTATAGGTTACAGAACCTTTATCCATGCATTTAACATCAGTGTAGGTTGCAGATATCCCTGATTTTTTAACCTGAGCTATTTCAACATTTACATCCCCAAAGTGTGATGCATAATGTTCCATGACACTTATGAGATCTTCATGATCCACTCCAAGGGATGCTAAAGCTCCAACCATCATGTTTCCAGATATTCCTGAGTTTTGGGGGTCTATGATAACTACCATGGTATCACTGCAATTTTATATTCATTCCAAGTTTCGATACATAATTTACAGTAGAACTGTTAATTTACAACAATATTCTATTGAAAAAAATATTGTTTTCTGAAGTTTAAATAGGTATCAATATAAAAGAAACCCCACATAAAATCCAAAATTAAAGAAAAAAATAATCTAAAAAAGTAATTCAAAACGAAACCTATTTCCAAGATAACCTGAATAGGGTAAAGATAAAAATAAAACTGAAATATTAGTGAAGTATTAGTTATTAAAAGAGATCAGGTGATTTGATAATGGACTGGAAATCTGTGGCTGTTTTTATAATATTTGCAGTGGTATTTTACTTTATAGTATCCTTCCTGCTGCACTAAGGTATTATAAACCTTAGATTATCAACCTTAGAAATTTTTATATTTTAACTGCTCTTTACTTGTTTTTTTTCATTTCTTAGGGAGGTTGACCATGTGGAATGTGTAGTAACGGGCAAAGCCACAGTCCCTGCAACGTATCTCCATGGTGTACTCGTCAACTGTTATGTCATGGATGGTTGCATCACCGCAGTTGTAGCACTTGGCGGATTTTTCAAGCTTCCACGCTTTAACTGTCATTTTCCACCCTCCGATTTACCTGGTACTTCCACCGTTTTCAGAGTGTAGTACCTTGCGGCACCACAGTTGGTGCACCATATTTTGCCATTGTTCATATCTATACGAATTCTCTGCACGGCATTTTCACCACAGTAAAAGCATGGCACTTCCTTTTCAAGTAACCAGGTTTCAGCCCTATCTTCCTTGGCTTCATGTTTTCCGTTGCTCACTATTATCTTGCGTATTGGCACCTCAAGTATGGTGTACTTCTCCCCTTCAAGGGCTTCCTCAACAGATTCTATAATTCCATCAACCCTCTCCTCATCCACAACACTGCATATGAGAACTGCATCTGTTGCATAATCCCTTATCATACCTATGGCTGATTTTGGATCCTCCTTTATTGAAAATCCCTTCCAATCCTGGGGAGACATGCCCTTGTACTCTAAAATGTAAAATCCAGTTATCCCTGCATCTGTAAGGGCGTTCATGGCTTTTCCCAGGTTTTCAATCTCAACAAAGACTCTAAGATGAACCTTCATAAAACCACCTACTATATATTCATTATATTCATCATATTATTATAATGTGTTGGTGATGAAATGAAAAAAATCTGCATAAAAGATGCACAGGTCCTAGAAGACCATGAAAAGCTTATAATTCAAAGAGAAGAGGGATTTCTTGCAGTTGGAACACCATATGTTGGTGGAGGTATCCTTGAGGTTAAAAAGATCATTAATCAGTCCAGTTGCAGTGAAATCCTTCAGGGATCAGAATCTCACCTTTCCAAATCAGAAGACGTAACTGGAACAAACCAAATTTCAGATGATCTTCATGTTTCAAATGATGCCATGGTACTTGTGAATCCCTCAGAGGCTGGAGTTTCAGTGACCATCAACGCTGGCAATGTTACAGCGGTTTTAACTGGAGATTACCTGAAATATTTCTCCAACGATGCTGATTACCTATGGATGAACATCATGGTGTTTGTGGATGAGTACCTTAATGAAGAAACCCTTTTAGAACTATTCAAAACAGTTTCAGATGCTAAATTTGCAGGCCTATGGGATATGGGGCTTTTGAACCATTTTTCCTTCGATCCCATGAACTGCGGTGATTCAGTGGTCCTTGCATGCAAGGGCAGGGGCGCCACACCAGAGGATAGATTGATCGAAACCATTGAAAGCACTGAAGAATGTGTAAGGAAGGCTGTGGCTGAGCTTCTGAAGATCTGCGGATTTCCAAAGGATGTTCTAGGTTTCATGGAGGATGTTGGAGTCACAGTGGAAAACCTCACAGATGCAGGTATGGAACTCGTTGTTGGCGTTGAAAAAACCGATGAAATCCGGGAGAAACTCAGGATGCAGATAATCAAATCACTCCAGGATCTGAACGTGGTCTCATTCATAATAGCAGGGATACGACTTGAGGAGGACTACGAGAAACATCGTGTCCGTGGTGTGAATGTGGATGATGACCCCGCCTACCTTTACTCAGATGAGGTCTTTGGAATGTCTGTTGCAAATCAGATAGCGGGTACAAAGGCCATTTTCAACTTCAAAAGATATGATGAGGCTAAACCCGGAATAATAAGTCATCTTGGCCCTGTTCTGGATGATATTTTTGCAGGGCTTGTTGCAGGCTGCATGTCCAAGATATTTGAGGATTAGTACCATCTCTTAAAACGGCTTAGATTAAATTTAAGTAAAGCCAGCCGGATGTTGCAATGAAACAATTCAATAACCAGTTCAGCCAAACTGTGTTTGAGAATGAGTGATTCTTTGTTTTGGCTGATTTACTTGATATTCAAATATAAGAATTTTATAATTACAATAATTGATTAATAATTAAAATAAGAGTAAATTTCAATGAAAAAACTGAATTTGAGGTTCACAATTGCAAGATAACGATGAAAACAACAGTATCAACAACTCCAGTGCTGGAGGTTTGAGGGGTATTGCCGGCCTTGTATCCTTTTCCACCATACTTCCCATTAATATCCACACAAGCATCGAAGAAATGGCAAAGTTCACATGGTTCTGGCCGGTGATTGGAGGGTTCATTGGAATACTTGCAGGGACCTTTGGATTCTTCCTCCTGAACATGGTACAGATACCCCAAATCGTTGCAGCCGCACTGATATACAGTTTCCTGATATGGTTCAATGGATTCCACCACCTGGACGGCCTCATGGACTTTGGAGATGGGATGATGGTCCATGGAACCCCTGAAAAGAAGATAGCTGTAATGCGAGATACACGAATAGGCACAGGAGGAATGGCTTATTTCGTCATGGTAGCTCTTATCACATTTGCAAGTTTAACATCAGCACCTGCAGCTTTGATACTCCCAGTAATCATTGTAGCAGAGGTAGCAGCCAAAATGGGTATTGTCACATGTGCAAGTTTTTCAGAGGCATTTCCAGACGGCACAGGGAGGTTCTTCATTGAATCCATGAACAAGAAGCTCTTGCTGCTTTCACTGGTTCTGTCATCAGCCATTGGGTTTTTAGCCCTCAACATAACAGGAGTAATTGGAGTAATTGGAGGATTTTTGGGAGGGGCTTTGATTGCAACTGTTGCTCGAAGAAACTTCAAATGGGCAACAGGAGACATACTTGGAACATCCAATGAAATTGGAAGGATGCTGTCCCTGATATTCATGACATGGATCTTGCTGGTTTAGACAAGTGGAATTAAATCCTGCAGATAACACTAAAATAACTTCAATCACATGAAATAAACTTTGATATGAAAAATTCTGAAAAAATCAGATTTAAATCAAGTGTAAAGAAAATCAAACTATAGATAATTATTTTTAAATTAAATAAAAGATTAATAAAAGGATTATAATAGGATTATAATTCAATTTTAAAAAAAATAAATAGTCATAAAGGTCGGAAAGAAAATGGATGATGTTAAAGTTAACGTTTTAAGGCTTGATCACAGAAGGGTGAGGGATGCAAGGATAACAACACATGTATGCCTTACATCAAGGGCTTTTGGAGCAAATAAAGTCATATTAAGTGGAGATGAAGATAAAAAAATCATGGGAGGTGTAAGGGACGTTGTGAAACGTTGGGGTGGAGACTTCGAGGTTGACTACCGTAAGAACTGGGAAAACCTCCTTGATGAGTGGAAAAACTCCGGTGGAGAAATAGTCCACCTCACCATGTACGGAGAACCAGTTCAGGATATAACAAAAAAGATAAGAGAATCCCCTAAGGACAAGCTGGTGGTTGTTGGTGGTTCCAGGGTCCCAACCAAGGTTTACCATGAGGCAGATTGGAACGTTTCAGTGACAACACAGCCCCATTCAGAGGTTGCAGCCCTTGCAATATTCCTTCACACACTCTTTGATGGTAAAGAGTACGATAAAGACTTTGAAGGTGGAAAACTCGAAGTTGTGCCAACAGCCCATGGTAAAAGGGTTTTAACCCATGATGAGAACACTGAATGATTTCAGGATTGTGTAACCTGCTCACTCACAGCAATCTTTGAAATCAATATCCTTATTTATCTTCTAAATTTATACTCTACTTTTTTTAAAATTACATTAAAAATTAAAACTATTTTATTAAAATTATTTTTTTTACAATCCAACTCATTTTTTAAAAACATTTTTAGTACTGTTTAACATTAAACTGCCAAGATCTATCCAACAATTAAATTTAGTTAGTGAACTCTTCAACTACAGATTGAAACATGAAAGTTCCCACCAAAATAAATAAAATAATCAACAATTAAATTAATAGTAGTCAAAGGTTCTCATCTCTGCTTAAAGATATTTTGCATTAGGTTTTAGGAAGGAGGTTTGTTGCTTGATAAATGTTGTTTCACATCCATTGGTTCAGGAAGAACTTGCCAAGTTAAGAAGTCCAGGTATCGATAGTGCAGATTTCAGAAGGGGAATGATCAAAATAGGTAGATGGATAAGCTACGAATTTGCAGAAACACTTCAAACAGAAGAATTTGAAGTTGAAACACCATTAGGGACTTCCAAAGGTATCAGAATAAAAGATAAAAACGATTTTGTGGTTGTAAATGTCTTAAGGGCAGCAATTCCCCTTGTTGATGGAATACTCCGGGTTTTCCCCAATGCAAAATGTGGAGTGGTTGGCGCATGGCGCAGGGACAAACCACCATTCCCAGTTGAGGTCAACTACATAAAACTGCCTGAAATAAAGGACAAGATCGTTGTTGTTGCAGATCCAATGCTTGCAACTGGAAACACCATGACCAAGATCCTCAAAAGGATAAAGGAAACTGACAAGCCCTCAAGACTGGTTGTCTTCAGCATCATAGCAGCAGAGGAGGGACTGAAAAAGGTTTCACTTGAACATCCCGACGTTGAGATATACACCTGTGCAGTTGAAAAGGAGCTTAACCCTGACGGTTACATAATTCCAGGCCTTGGTGATGCAGGAGACAAAGCATTTGGGAAACCATGTGGTTGAATAGGATAAAAATAGAGTATTAAGTCAGTAAACTGATTCACCATGGGCTGAAGCAACTATGCCCGGGATTCCATCAACCTTCAGAAGGTGGATAGCTTCCATACCCTCTTCAGGAAATGCCACAACCTCAGATGATATCAGCCGACTTGTTAGAAGTGCTGCTGCAGGTGGAGTTACAACGAATACAGATCCATACTTATCAAGGGATTCAACAGTTTCAGGACTTAACGCACCCTTTCCAATGTGCATCTTAACGCCCCTGCTGGATAAAAATGGTATACTTTCCTCTATTTCTTCCTTGTTGCTGGTTGTTGGTGATATTCCTGCAGGACTCATTGCTGTGTGCATGAAGACTGCACCCTCAATTTCAAGGAGATTGTCACCATTTTTTATGGATTCAACGAGTTTTGGAAGAGCAGCATCACGTCCAGTGAATATGGTACCATAAATTTCTATTTTATCCCCTATTCTAAGGTTCTGAATTGTTTCAGATATTATTGGAGTTTGAATCTTCTTTATAAATTTTTTATCATCATTCATAGTGGATCATACCCCTAGAATTGGCCTTAAAATTTTTTTTGTCCATTAATTCCTTCATTCCAGCGCGTTCAGATCCTTGAGGAATGCTTCAACGTGTTCTTCCTTCACATGGGGCATGACTATGATCCTGACGGCCCTTGGGTAAGATGCTATGGAAACAGCCCAACCTTTATCCTTGAGTTTTGATGAGATCTCATCGGGTGACATTTCATCTGATGTGAAGGCAACCACGTTAAGTTGAGGTTGTGTAACCAGTTTGAAGTCTGATTCTTCAATTCCCTGTGCCAGAATACTTGTAACTTCCATGCAGCGCTCTGCAACACGCGTGTAACCCTCTCTTCCCATGTACTTCATGAGGGCCCATGTTGCTGCTGTGGACGCTCCTGTCCTTGTACCAACGATTGTGGCCTGTCTGTCCTTTGTAAGGTAGGGTGTTTTAACACTCATGGCTTCAAGGTACTTCTTTTCCCGGAATAAAATTCCACCTGTGGGTATTGGTGCAAGTCCCATTTTATGAGGATCTATGGTTATCGAACAAACGCCTTCCAGTCCAAAATCAAATTCAGGGAAATCATGTCCTGCTTCCTTGAGGAATGGTATCGAAAATCCTCCAAATGCAGCATCAACATGCAGATAAATATCTTTTTCAAGGCAAAGCTCTGATAGTTCTGCTATTGGATCTATCTTACCCAGTTCAGTTGTTCCTGCAACCCCAACAACTGCAACTGTGTTTTCTGTAATGAGCTCCCTAACTGAATCCATCTTCATACGATAGTCAGCATCCAGCTCTGCCTCATGGAGATTCAGGCAGAGCATGTCGGCTGCCTTCTTAAAGGAGAAGTGTGCAGATTTCGGAACGATTATTTCAGGTTCATCTATATGTTTCTTGTGCTGAGCAGAGTTTCTTGCAGCTCTCATTGCCATGATATTAGCCTCTGTTCCACCTGTGATGATGTGGCCTGAAACATCCCTTTTTCCAAGGAGTTCGCCAAGCATGGCTATTACTTCATCTTCCATCTTCTGGGTTCCCTTGAAGAGTCCAGGATCTCCAAGGTTTGACTCCAGAAACATTTTGTAGGCTTCAACTCCAACTGGATGGGGGCAGGTGCACATTGAACCCAGTATTTTACCTGATTTATGAGTCATGTCCAATTTTTTGAATTCCCGGAGTGATTGAAGTACTTCTTCGTGTGATATTCCCTTGTTTTCCATTTCAATCCCTGAAAAATGAATGAGTATTCTGATCTTTCCTATTAACCTATTTAAGTAGATTGTTTGGTGTTGATTTAGTGTTCAGTTAAAATAAATATTGTAAATATTAATTTAAAAATAAAATGAATTGGGGGATTTAAACCCCTCTTGCACATTTAATGTGTTTATTTATTCCTGTACAAGTTTTCTTGCAGCTTTTAAGAGCAGTTTTTTCTCGACACGAGCAACTACTTCTCTTACAGTTGGTACTGCGTCTGTATTTGCAGATACGCTGGTTATTCCGAGTTCAACGAGTTTTTCAACGATGTCAGGCATGCTTCCTGCCTGTCCGCAGATACTGGTTTTAACTCCCGCTTTGTTACATTCCTTAATAACCCGGGATATGAGTTTTAAAACTGCAGGATGTCTTTCAGAGTAGAGTCCAGCTACATTTTCGTTGTTACGGTCGATTGCAAGTGTGTACTGTGTGAGGTCGTTGGTTCCAAAGCTCACAAAGTCTATACCTTCTGCTATGAAGTCCTCAATGGTTAATGCTGCTGCTGGTGTTTCCACCATCATACCGAATTCAATGTCCTTTTGTGGTTTGAGTCCAACTGATTCTGCTATTTGTTTGGCCTTTCTCAGTTCATCTGGGTGCTGTACAAGTGGTAGCATGATTCCAATGTTGGTGTATCCCTGTTCATGGAGTTTCTTGATTGCCCTGAATTCTGCTTTGAGTATCTCTGGTTCGTCAAGTTCCCTGCGTATTCCTCTCCATCCAAGCATGGGGTTGTGCTCGTATGGTTCGTCTTCTCCACCTTCAAGTGATTGGAATTCATCTGTTGGGGCATCCAGTGTTCTGTACCATACTGTTTTTGGGTAAAATGCATCTGCAACCTTTAAGATGTTCTCAACAAGTACCTTTATGAGTTCATCCTCTTTTCCTTCCCTTATGAACTTTTTAGGGTGAACCCCTGTTGTGAGCATCATGTGCTCTGTTCTTAGAAGTCCAACACCATCTGCTCCTGTTTCTGAAGCTTTTTTAGCAGCTTCAGGCATGCTGACATTAACCTTAACCTCAGTTACAGTTAAAAATGAAGGTTGAACAACTGTTGGTGCTGCTGCAGCTGCAGTTTCCTGGGTTTCAGAGGATTCATCCTTAAGTTTTCCCTCAAATACCAGGCCCTTCTTACCATCGATGGTCACCATTGAGTTTTCCTTGAGTATCTTGGTGGCGTCTCCAGTTCCAACAACACATGGTATTCCAAGTTCCCTTGAGACTATTGCTGCGTGGCAGGTTACCCCACCTTCGTCTGTTATTATACCGTTTGCACGTTTCATTGCAGGCACCATATCAGGTGTGGTCATAACTGTGACGAGTATATCTCCTTCTTCAATTTTATCAAGTTCATCAGTGTTCCGAACGATTTTAACAGCACCAGAAGCCATTCCAGGGCTTGCTCCAAGTCCTCGGGCTATTATGGTTCTTTCAACTTCTTCAGATACTTCTTCAGCTGCTTGACTGTTTCCAAGGGTTGTGACTGGCCTTGATTGTAGCATGAAGATCCTACCTCCTTCTATTGCCCATTCAGTGTCCTGTGGGAACTGGTAGTGCTCCTGAATCTTTTTACCGAGTTCTGCAAGTTTAGCTATTTCATAGGTACTTAAAACTCGTTTTTCACGTAGGTTTTCAGGTACATCAATCTGAACAGTTCTTCCATCAGGGCCACGTTTGAACATGGTCTTTTTATCACTGACCTTGTAGTCCAGGATTTCACCAGTGTTCTTGTCGTACCAACAGTTGTCTGGAGTTACTGTTCCTGAAACAACACCTTCACCAAGTCCCCATGCACCTTCTATGAGAATTTTGTCCTCGCCTGTTGAAGGGTGGACCGTGAACATCACACCTGCTTTTTCGGCGTCAACCATTTCCTGAATAACAACAGCTATGTAAACTTTTGAGTGGTCGAAATCGTTTTCTTCCCTGTAAAAAATAGCTCTGGATTCAAAAAGAGATGCCCAACATTTCTGGACAAATGTTACAACTTCATCCACACCTTTGATGTTGAGGTATGTGTCCTGCTGTCCTGCAAATGATGCTTCAGGTAAATCTTCCGCGGTTGCAGATGATCTTACTGCAACGTAGACATCTTCTTTACCAATCCGAGTGCACAGTGCATTGTATGCTTCCACTATAATTACCCTTATCTCATCAGGCATTGGAGTGTCTGTTATTATTTTTTTAATAACACGGGAAGCTTCCTGAAGTTCTTTGTTGTTGTTGACGTCTAAAGCATCAAGAATGCCCATTATTTCCTCGAAGATCCCTGTTTCTTTTATGAATTTATCGTAGGTGGCTGACGTTACAACGAAGCCAGGAGGTACCGGTATTCCTGCGTGAGTTAGTTCACCAAGGTTTGCACCCTTTCCACCTGCAACATCGACATCTTCCTTTCTAAGTTCTTCAAAAAATTCGACATACTTCATGCTAACACTCTTTTTTTACTGTTTATCTAACCAATTCTGCGCCTTCATCAACCACAATTCTGCATGTAACCGGGAATTTCATAGCAGCCCTTCTAAGAGCTTCTTTTGCATCTTTGAAGTTTTTCTTGTTAGTACTGATGGTCAAAACCTTCTGATCAGCATTCACTATTGCAACTGAACTGACTGCCTTTCCGAAAGCTTTCCTCATACCGTCCTGAACCCTGTCCGCTCCTGCACCGGTTGCCATTGGATTTTCCCTTACTATGTGGTGTGGGTACACCCTTATCTTAAGGTGGTAGCCCATCCTACCGGATTTTCTCTGCATGTACCTGTTTGAAGCTATCCTTGCTGCTTCAAGTGCGTTGTGAGATAAATGTGCTGGCTCTTTGACTTCAAGAGTCACTTTTAAAGGAAATTCTCCGGCCAGGTTTCCCATATCGTACTGAACTATCCTTGAACCTGGAATTTTCCTTATATAATCTTTTCTAGTATATGCTCTAACCATTAAATAATCCTCCTTTGTCAGAAATTTAAGTCTATAACTTAATAAACATTACCCTCAAATATACTCCCATCACACAATATAAAAAACCATCGAATAACCCATGCACTGGGTGGTGATCCTCATGAAAATTGCAGTAACTGGAAAAGGAGGGGTTGGAAAAACAACCCTTTCGGGCACTATGGCATGTATATTGTCACGGACTTATAAAGTATTCGCTATCGATGCAGACCCGGATATGAACCTTGCATCCAGCCTAGGAATACACAACAAAATAACCCCAATATCCCAGATGAGGGAACTTATAAAGGACAGAACCGGAGCAGAACCAGGATCATCCTTTGGAGAAGTTTTTAAGATAAATCCAAAGATATCAGATCTACCAGAATCCCTCTCAATAAACTACGACCCTGAGGGTAGATTGAAGCTTCTGGTGATGGGAACAGTGGATAAAGGAGGAGAAGGATGTGTATGTCCAGCATCTGTACTTTTAAAGGCACTTATGCGCAACTTAATCATTAAGAAGGATGAGATCGTTGTGCTGGATATGGAGGCAGGTGTGGAGCACCTCGGCAGGCGTACAGCCGAAGCTGTGGATATCATGATAATCGTTGTGGAACCTGGACTCAAATCCCTTGAAACAGCAGAGCGGATAAAAAGACTTGGGGGAGACATAGGCATCAAGAACATGGTATGCGTTATAAACAAAGCTTCGAATAAGGATGAAGAGGATTTTCTGGTTCAAAAACTCAAAGAAATGGATCTTGAAGTGATTGGAAGCATTTCAAGGGATCCAATAGTTGTTAAGGCAGATATGGAGGGTAAGGCACTTGTTGATTATCCAGAATCCCCTGCTTTAAAATCCATAGAGGAAATCACAGAAAATATTTTAAATCGTTCAATGAAAGTAGATAATGTGTAATATATCGGATCGTTTGGGATGCAAACATGAATGTGAAAGCCAGCATAAAATTCAATTACCACCATGAAGAAGGGGCAAAAAACGCCTTTAAAGCACTACAGCCAGATAACATTGGATTTATAGACTCTCATGTGGTTAAAAACAGTTTTATCTGTGATCTGAAGAGTTCTTCCATTGGAACTCTGCTTGCAACAGCAGATGATCTGCTCTTTTGTGAGATGATGGTTGAAAGGATGTCAGAATTTGCATCTACAAAACCACCCTCTAAGCACGAATAACGCTTTAAAAATTATAAAAAATAAATATTAATTGATATTAATATTTAAAATCTAAAAAAAGAATTTTTAATTGTAAAAAGATTAAAAAAAAGAATTATAAAACGATTAATAACAAAAAAGAATTGTGAGATTTAATATATTTTATAGAGAATTAGAATTTTAGAGAATAAAATTTAATTGAATATCACGTATAAATAAAAAAAAGGTGGCATTGATGAAATTTACATTGAAAGGAGAAATTGTATTCAGCAAAGAAGCAGATGAAGCCACAGAAGAAATTAAAAGTTTCATTGAAGATGCAAACAACGAAATATTCCAGAAGGGAGTTCCAGAATCCCAGAAGGATGACGCATCAAAGATAGTTGAATGGGATTTAAGTGGAAACACATTGAAGGTTAAGATCGTATCTGGAAGAAGGGGAAGGGCACACGATGCCATACTCCGTGTTAAAAAACCATTAACACAACTTTTAGGACGTAAATACCATATAGGAGTACGTAAGATCAACGTTAAGGATTATAAAATTGAAATACCCTCTGAAAAACCAATAGAAGTTGGTGACATGCCCTACGTCCTTGAATCAAGCTTCGAGGATGGAGAGATGATCGTTAAGTTTGAGGAGCTGAACGAAGGAGATCTCAGAAAACACGTGGTTGACAGGGTTGTGAAGCACCTTGAAGCTGAAACTGCAGCAACCACTACGGATGAGGCATCAGACGAGGAAAAACCTTCAGACATCCTGACCAAAAAGGTGACCAAGATAGAACCTGGAACCATCGTTGCAAAGAGTCCTGATCAGAAGTTCTTCTTTGAGGGAGATACCACAGAGGAAGCTGTAAAACGTGGCTGGATTAAGAAGTTCCCTGCAAAGGGCCAGTGGTTCTACGGCCCTGAGATCACTGCACTGCAGCATGCACTTGAGGATATACTTCTTGAAAACGTTGTTTACAACCTGGAATTCATGGAGTGCCTGTTCCCAAAACTCATACCCCTACCTGTGATGAACAAGATGCGCTACCTCGAGGGGCTTCCAGAGGGGATGTACTACTGTTCAGCACCAAAGAGGGACCCTGAAGTCTTTGAAAAATTCAGGAACAAACTGGTTATTGAAAAGGAGGTTCCAATTGACCTTCTCAAGGAGGGGCTGAAGGATCCATCCTACGTCATAGCCCCAGCCCAGTGTGAGCCATTCTACGAGTTTCTGAGCCACGAGGTTGTGGATGAAAGTGAACTTCCAATAAAGTTCTTCGACAGAAGCGGCTGGACCTACAGATGGGAAGGCGGTGGATCAAAGGGATTCGACCGTGTCCATGAATTCCAGAGAATGGAACTGGTATGGCTCGGAACACCGGAACAGGTGGACAGTATAAGGGATGCAACCGTTGAAATATCCCAGAAACTTGCAGATGAACTGGAACTCCAGTGGTACACCGAAGTTGGTGACGACCCATTCTACCTCGAAGGCAGAAAGGTTGAGGAACGTGGAATCGAATTCCCAGACGTTCCAAAATATGAGATGAGACTCTCAGTACCTGGACAGAAGAAGGGTGTGGCTGTTGTGTCTGCAAACGTTCATGGGACCCACTTCGTTGAGGGATTCTCAATCAAAGAAGCCCACAAACATCGGGTCTGGACAGGATGTACGGGTATTGGAATAACCAGATGGGTCTTTGGTTTTCTTGCGCAGAAGGGCTTTGATAAGGAGAATTGGCCTGAAGCTGTCAGGGAACGGGTTGAAAACATTAAGGTGCCTAAGATACTGACATGGCCTTGATTTAAGACCAAAAAATCTAAACTTTATTTTTCTACTTTTTTTATTTACTTTAAAATGTTTCCTCATAAAAAAAACCAAGGAGGAATCCTGAAATGCTCAACCTGAAAAATTACGTAGTCGGTTTGACCTTCGTTGTAATGCTCTCACTTTTTCTACTGAAGAAAATACAGGACAGAAACCGTTCAACGAATAAACGCATCCATGAAAAAGAGGGACGAAAAGAACGGTTTAAGAACAGGAAGAGTAAAAGATAATCAATTATTTATTAGAATAGTTGTTTTAGGATTAATAATAATTAAAATAGTGATTGAAAATATAATAATTATTAAAATTGTTGTTAAATGAATAAATATTATTTTTAATTAAAATTAAATGATTCTAAGGGATTAACTTCCACAAATCAGATGATTATTATTTTTTATTATAAAAAACATTATAGAATAAATCTGTTTAAACTATATTTATGTTATATTGGGATTTGAAATAAAAAATGAGATATTTTAGATTTTGCTGATTTTAATTGAAAAACTGGGAAAAATTGTCAGAAAAACAGTTAAAATGGTTCGAATATGGATGGTTTTTTTCTACTGAAGAATTTTTACATCCATTTCATTCCATTTGATGAGTATTGAAACACCCAGTTTACTCTTCAGCTTTGTCTAAAACTTCAGGGACTTCTTCAGCTTCAGCTTCTTCTTCTGGAGCTTTTTTCTCAAAGACGTCAACGAATTCAACTTTTTCGATGGTGTCTATGTTTTCCCATACATCCCTTGCTATTCTGAATCTGGCGAAGGTTATGTCCATGTATGGTTTGTTGTCGAATTTTGCCATTTCGTCCATGGATATCTTGGCAACTCCATCCTCGATTGTGACCTCTGTCTTCTCGACGTCAATCTTTGGGTTTGGGTAGTGGAGTTCTATCATGCTTTTGATCTTGTCTTCGTCTCCTGCTATGATCTCTGCAACCTTCACATGGTACTCAAGGCTTTTGCCTGCAAGTTCGTGGTTGAAGTCAACCCTGACACGACCGCCGCTTATGCTCCTTATTTTGCCTGTAACACCTTCAGAGGAGATGCTCATTCCAACTTGAGGTTTCATTCCCTGTTTCTTGAACTCCTTCATTGGTATGAGCTGTACGAGTTTTGGGTCCCTTTCTCCGAATGCTTCTTCTGGAGTGAGGCTTATGGTTTTTTCATCGCCCTCTTCCAGGTCGATGAGTTCCTCGTCAAGTCCTTTTAAGAGGTGTCCTGCACCTACAATGATTGGTATTGCACCGTAAGATTTATTCTCTACTAATATTCCTTCTTCTTCTGCCACCTTTTCATCGGTTGTGTCAAAGACCTCGCCTGTCTCCTGAACCTTTCCGGTGTACTCTAATTTTACAAATTCTCCATTTTTCACTGGCATATCTCTAGCCTCCTGTGCGGTATTCTTTTTCGAAATTCTTTTAGAACTTCTTTATTCTTATATTTTAATATACGGATTACAGATGGGTATCTGTCTATATAGTTATGTACACTCTCCTTAAAAACACCAGCCTCCAGTGAAGATAAGACACGCTGCCTGTGGTGCCTGCTGAAACCCTGTGAAATTGCAGATTCAACCTCTTCAAGACTGTAAAATGGCCTGTTTTCAATTAAAGAATCAGCGGTTTTATCATCCATGAGTGCAAGGGATCTGAGCTCATCCTGAGAACTTTCATTCACCCTTTGGAGTATGCCCTCAACATCACGCAGATCATGTAAAGGTGCCCTTTCAGTATCCATCTCCCTCCTCAGTACTTCAATGGTTTCATGGGGCAACATGTCCTCTGCATCCTCAAGGTGCCCTGAAAGGACAGATTCCCTTATTTTGGTTCCACTCACCCCTTCGATACGTTTTATAAAGAGGAACTTGTCCTTGAAGTCGAACCTTATTTTTTTAAGGGACTTTGAAAGGGACACTATAACGTAGTTATCCTCATCGAGCTTTCCCTCCATTAAAATTTCCTT
>ENA-UOOE01001563-UOOE01001563.1-fermentation-metagenome-genome-assembly--contig:-NODE-1563-length-18996-cov-10.469088_pt1 | contig 18996 bp, 18 predicted proteins | sample MGYA00245776_ERZ724021 | MGnify/ENA primary metagenome ERZ724021 (study PRJEB28704, sample SAMN03018321) | fermentation metagenome | biome: anthropogenic terrestrial biome; feature: soil... | reverse complement strand
TAACCCTGAAGAAGCCCCCAAGGATTTGGTGTTTTACGATTAACAGGAGGGGGTGGGGCACAAAAAAGCGTGGGAGAGCGTAAGAAAGGGAGAAGTTGTTTCCAGTGGAATTTATTTTTTGTATCAGAACGGACTCGACTTAAGATTGCACCACAATAGGTTTACGACGTTGAAAAAGGAGGAGATGGTAAAGATGAAAAAGTTACGCCGTGGAATTTTGGTAGTCTTTTCTTGTTTGCTAGTAGTCCTTATGACAATGTCTGCTTGGGCGTGCACTGATATTGTAGTAGGCAAAGATGCTTCTGCAGATGGCTCTGTTATTACATCTCATACGGCGGATGGCGCTTTTTACGATGCAAGAGTTCGAACAATCCCTGGGAAAACCTTCCCCAAGGGGAGCAAGGTTGATGTCTTCTGGAATATTGGTATGGATGAAGACTCTGAGCCAGTAAAAATAGGCGAGATTCCGCAGGTGGAGAAGACGTACACCTACTTCCATGTTGGTTACCCTTTCATGAATGAGCATGGTGTTGCTATCGGAGAAAGCACCATAGGGCAGAAGGAGGAGCTCAAAACCTTCCGTCCTGATGCTCGGGCTCTGTTAACCATCGAACAGCTCGAAATTTTTGCCCTTCAGAGAGGGAAAACAGCTCGTGAGGCTATAACTGTCATTGGAGAACTGGCCGAGAAATATGGATTCCTTCCCTCTTGCGGAACAGAAGGAGAGAGCCTTACGATCACTGACTCAGAAGAGGCTTGGTTGTTCGAGATTCGCAGTGCTGGATTTATGTGGACCCCTGATAGTGGCAAGCCTGGCGCAGTATGGGTAGCCCAAAGGGTACCCGATGACTGCGTATTAGTTGTTCCTAATATGAGCCGTATTAGGGAAATTAATGTGAATGATAAGAAGAATTTCATGGCTTCAAAGGATTACATGCAGCTGGCCATCGATAACGGTTGGTACGATCCCAATAGCGGAAAACCCTTTATTTGGCAGGAAGCCTACTCTCCTCTTACAGGAAATGACGACTGGTCTCTTTCTTCCATGTGGATCCGCAACCGCCTCTACACCCTCTACAGTCAGCTTGACCCCACTCGTGAATGGGATCCCTACGCTGAAACCATGAGCTATCCCTTTGCTGTTAAACCTCAGAAAAAGCTTTCTGTACAGGATGTAATGACGATGCTTCGTGGCCATATGGAAGGGACTCCTTTCGATATGGCTGCAGACAAAGCATGGTATGTCCGTGAAGGCGACAATATGGTGAAGAGCCCTCTCGCTACGCCCTTTGTTACAAAGGATATTCGGAACCTTCTCAACATACCTTATAGCAGACCTATATCAAAGTGGGATTGCGCATATAGCTTTGTCTCACAGGTTCGCCCCGGCTATCCTGCTCCTGTAAGAACGGTTCTCTGGTTTGGTTATGACAACCCCCATACCACATGCTACGTTCCTATTTATTCGGGCGTTCTTGAGACAAGGGAAAGTTGGAGAACGTTCGATCGTAACGCTTTCAGCCTCAACTCTGCACAATGGGCGTTTATTCTGGCTGATGATCTTGTAAATCGCCGTTACCAGGAAGCCATGGAGGATTTAAAAGCTGTGCGAGATCCTTTAGAGCAGGGATTTGCTAAACAGGTTTTGGAAATAGATAAAAAAGCGTTGGAACTCGCCAAGAAAGACCCAGCCAAGGCTCAAGAATATGTAACAAAATTTACGAACGAATGTATGGAAAAAACAGAAAAAGCTTGGTGGCAACTGAACTGGGATCTTATAACGAAGTACAATAACAACAAAAAGAAATAACATTTAGTTCTTGTAGTTCAAGAAGGCCTTGAGCATCACCTCGTTACTGCTCTAATGGAGAAAATAGCTTTGGGGATTTATGGCCATGACCATGTTTTTCATGGCTCCATTGCGAAAGGCGGAACCGAAATAGGTTCCGCCTTTTCGTGTATTATAAGACTCAAGGAGGTGAGTAAATGGAAGGAAATGTAAATCTTTATAATCAGCAGACAGCAACTCTTGAGGAAGAGGTGATAGAACTCCTTTCTTCTCAGGGGAATGTGCGAATAGAGCGCATCCTTTCTATGGGGCAGGCTTCCCCAGAAGGATTTTGGTACGATCAGGAAGAGATGGAGTGGGTGTGTGTCCTTGAAGGACAGGGTGTTCTTCAGTGGGAGGATGGAAGCAAAAGGGTCCTTGAAAGAGGAGATTGGATTATGATCCCTCCCCATGTTCGCCATCGGGTTCTTTCAACAAGCGTAACCCCACCATGTATATGGCTAGCATTTTTCTGGAAGTATGAAAAATGAAATAGGATATTCGCTTTTTGAGTTAATCATGTTACGATATAAGGAAGTTATATTACCCAGGGGGCGTACGTGATGTGTGAAAGAACAGCAACTACGGTAGAAAATGGATCTACATTTAAATTGTCTCTCTTATCGATAGGTCACTTTTTCAATGATCTCTATGCGGCGTTTCTTCCTACTTTTGTTCCTACCATTATTTCTCGACTTGGCATTACTATGGCTCAGGCGGGGTTGTTGAATTCGGTGGTAGGAATTATGCACATATTGCTTCAACCCCTATTGGGCTATGTATCAGATAGAACAGCTCGTTCATATCTTGTGATGGTTGGTCCTATCCTCACCTGTTTGGGAGCTACATTTCTTCCCAGTTCCCCAACCTATGGTATGGCTCTTCTTTTCGTAGGAATATGGGGGATAGGGAGCGCCACTTTTCATCCTCAAGGGCATGGCGGCGTAGGACATGTAGTGCCTCAAGAAAAGCTCACAGCTTCGTTGGCTATTTTTAGTGTGGCCGGAAATATAGGAGTAACGGTAAGTCCTCTTTTTGCCGTGGCGCTGGCAAAACTTGTCGGAATTGAAAAGATACCGTATGTAGCAATAATTCCTGTTTTGATTGTAGCTTTCGCTATTTATCGATATATGCCAGTGTTGAGTCAGGAAGGAATAGCCTTCCCAAAGGTTGAAAAGGGCCTCTTTCGTTCTCTGGCTTCCGTTTTTTCTATTATTTACCCTGTTTGGGCTGTGTCTGTAGCTCGCGACGCTACAAGCCAGGGGATCCGTTTCTTTCTACCCATCCGCATTTCGGCAGAAGGCGGCGATATTAGCGCTGTGGGGACGATTCTCTTTCTAGTCATGCTTTTTAGCACGTTGGGGATGTTGATAAGCGGGAAGCTCTCTGATCGATTTGGTAAGGTTCGTGTTCTTATTTTTGTCCTTATAGCTGGGCCTCTGCTCATGATTCCTGCTGCTTTTATATCGGGGGGTGCTTCTATATTGCTTTATATTATTGGGACGTCTGTTATTAATTCCAGCATGCCTATTACTGCAGCTGTAGCTCAAGAGCAGGTTCCTAATTCCCGCGGCATGGCAAGTTCCATTGTTATGGGGCTTTCGTGGGGGTTGGCCAATTTATTAACTGGGCCTCTTGGAAAGATCGGAGATATTTTCGGCATTACATCTACTATGCTTGTTATAGCGGCTCTTCCGCTTTTGGCTTTACCCATGTTTTTTAAGGAAATTTTTCGAGATAAGAAAGTTGCCAATAGATAAAAAAGGGGGGCTTGCTTGTGAAGGGGCCCCCCTTTAAACGTTCTCTTATCTGCCTTTCTCGGCAGAGGTCCACTTTTGACTTCGTTTTTTCCGAGGAAGGTTTTCAGGTTCCATCGAAGCCCCTTCTTTTTCAAAAAGAGCTGCAACTCCTCCCGAAGAAAGTTCTTTTTGGTGATTGCAAATAGCAGTGCAGTGTCCACCACATTTACTTTGGTTGTCATCTGGTTCTGTATAGACTGTAAGAACTCCCTCAAAATTCCTGAGGATGGTTTTCCGATCTGAACAGGAGACAACATAGTTTGGCATCACCGGAATTTTCCCTCCGCCGCCAGGAGCGTCTACTACAAATGTGGGTACAGCCATACCTGAAGTGTGACCCCGTAAGAATTCCATAATTTCAATGCCTTTCCCTATGGACGTTCTGAAGTGTTCTATTCCTTGTGAGAGATCACATTGGTATATGTAGTATGGCCGAACACGAAGCTTTAAAAGTTGTTGATTTAGTTCTCTGAAAATGTAGGGGCAGTCATTGATCTCTTTGAGGAGCACTGATTGATTCCCCAGAGGAATGCCTGCATCTGCAAGTTTGCGACAGGCTTCTGATGATTCTGGGGTAATTTCCTTAGGATGATTGAACTGAATATTCATCCACAAAGGATGATATTTTTTGAGCATGTTACATAGGTCATCGGTGATCCTCATGGGCATAACTACAGGGACTCGAGTGCCGATTCGTATAATCTCAACATGAGGAATGGCGCGGATTTCCTCCAATATAGATTCAAGCTGTTGGTCAGAAAGAGTAAGAGGGTCGCCGCCTGAAATAAGAACATCCCGAATAACAGGAGTTTTTCGAATGTAGTCGATACAGGCTTCTATTTCTTCATGGCTTCGAGGATGATCTGTTTGCCCGGCAAAACGTCGTCGGGTGCAGTGCCGACAATACATGGAACACTGGTCTGTAACAAGAAGCAGGCACCGGTCGGGGTAGCGATGAGTGAGCCCTGGGACAGGCGAATCTATTTCTTCATGGAGAGGGTCTCTCTGGTCTGTTTGTGAGATCAATGTTTCCTGCAAGGTGGGGACACATTGTTTTCTAATAGGACAGTTGGGATCGTTCCGGTCCATTAGAGAAGCAAAATAAGGTGTAATAGCCATGCGTAAAACATTCAGGCTTCTTTTTATAGTTGAAAGTTCGCTTTTTGTAAGGGAGATAAGTCCCTCTAGTTGCTCCACACTTGTAATGCGATTAGCGAGTTGCCAATGCCAATCGTTCCACTGCTCCTCGCTAACCTCTCTTCGTAAATCTCGGAGAGCGGGCATCTTCTTTTTTCCCTGGTCATTTTTCCGGGTCCATTGGCGGACGTCAGAAAGGGACGCCGGTGTTTTTTCCACACTATCTCGAGGCTTTAATTTCCTTGGTGTAGATGACAAGGTCATCACCCTCCCCGTAAAAATCATGGATTCGTCCACTTTCTATGTAACCGGCTCCAATATAGAAATGTCGTTGTCCGGTATATTCGCTTCTACCAGATGTTTCTACTCGAATAACAGCCTTAGAATTGTGTTTTAATAACTGCTGCTCCATTTTTGAATTTAGAAAAATCCCTAACCCTTGACGCTGGTAGCAGGGATTTACCACTATCCAGTAGAGATCCCAAGCGAAACGGGTTATGGGCGTAGGTCCGTAGATCAGGAAACCTGCTAAGACTCCCTCTCTGTATTCCTCCAGCACGATATAGTCTTTTGCAGGGTTTGACTCGTATTCTGTAAGAACTTCTCGCAGAACAGAAAGCTCTTCTTGTGTAAAAGCTTTTGTTGCTTCTGCAATAGCAATATACGTTTCTATGTTCATGATTTAGCCTCTTTTATATGGTCTTTTAACGCAAGATTGACTATATGGCAGATCAAATCTTCGTAAGACCTGCCCCCTTTCGTATACTGACGGGCGAAACCACTATCTCGAGTTAAAGCGGGGTTGGGGTTCACATCAATAACATAAAAATGTCCATCTTTTTCGCGTAAATCAACCCGAAAGTAGCCTTTACAACCAACTATAGCTGCTGCCTTGGCGCCTATTCCGATAATTAATTCTTTTTGAGTAGCAGGCAACTCCAGATCTTCTGGGCAGAGTCTCCAGTCAGGACTCTCCTTATCCCATTTCGCCTTGTATGTAAGAAATGGCGTAAGAGCAGGATAGCGATCGTAGTCAAGAGTGGAAACGCCCACTACTTCATAAGGATCATTTCCTAGAAAAGCGATGCTATACTCAGATCCGCCTAAAAACTCTTCTACAAGCAGGCCATCTGGGAATTGGGGCAATTTCTTTTGAAGTTGCTCTTGTAATTCCTCATAGTTTCGGACGAGAGATGTTTCGTCGATACCTACGCTCCCATCTTCTCTAGAGGGCTTAATAAATAGAGGGAAGGGCCATTTTTTTTCGCCCATAGATATGGAGGAATAGGAAGAGGTAATGCATATCCCCCACGGAACGGAAATACCTTGTTGGCGTAGACGCAGTTTCAAAGTCCATTTGTCGAGACAAAGGCGAAGGGCATATGAGGGGTTTCCGGTAAAAGGGATACCTCTTTTTTCAAGAAGCTCACAAAAATCTGCTTCTTGCCAAGGCTGGGAGCCGAAGCCTTCAAAAAGATTAAAGATACACATATTTTGAAAGTTTGCTCCTCGTAAAAACAGGGAGGAAGGATTATCCAAGTCATGAGGGGTAACATCGAGATCGACTACAGAGTAGCCCCTCGACGTTAAAGCACATCCTACCTCTTCTCGGCATATAAGGCTGTCAAGAAGATCTTGGCGCTCTGTTTTTTCTTTTGCTGCGGCTATAAGAAGCCGCAGGGTGGTACTGGGAGGCTCGATATTCTGTTCGACGCTATGCATGATTAGTCCCTCTTTTCGGCACAGAGGGGTTCTTCCAGCCTGGATGTGTCGAGTCCATATCTGGAGAAGGCCTCGCGGAGGATGATTCGAAGAAGATCTGAATATTCTCCTCCGCTGAGGCGATAAAGGATAGGAAGGTCACTATACGCAGGTGACAACCCAGGCAGGGGATTGATATCGATAATATGAGGTTGATCTTTCTCATCAAGCCGAAAATCAATACGTGCAATATCCCGCAGCTCCAAGGCTTCGAAAGCGCGAACTGCCAGCTTGGCAATGTCCTTCCTTAGCATGGGCCCGAGGGTATCGGGACCGTTGTATTGAATTCTTTCTATATAGTTTCTCTTCTCTTCAAGAGAGTAGAGAAACATTGCAGTCTCTTCTTTGGGAGTAATAGACATCATCCCAATACACTCTGGCTTTATGTTTCCAGCTACTCCAGCAGTGATTTCTATGCCGGGGAGGTACTCTTCGGCGACAGCGGGTTGCTTATATAGGTTCCATATCCTCTGAACCCTGTCAACAAGCTGCTCTGAAGAGTCCACAATAGAGTCATGAAATATTCCTTTTGAGGATCCTTCCCAACGAGGCTTTATAATATATTGCCTGTGGTGCTTGAAAAGGACTTCCAAATTATTGAGGTCAACAGGCCTTTTAAATACCCTATTCTCTGGAACGGGTAAACCCGCGCTTGCAAGAAGTCCACTCGTAAGTACTTTATCTAGGGAGAGACCTAACGATACAGAGTCGGATCCACTAAAAGGAATCTCCAAACTTTCAAGAATACACGGAATCTGTGATTCTCTGCCTCGAGAGGTACCCCGTCCTTCTGCTAGATTCAAAACAAAATCGGGCTCAACAGAGAGTAGTTTTTGTATGAGAGTGTCGTTCTGTTCAAACAAAAAAGCCTGAAAACCATACTCTCCAAGTTCTTTAGCAATGGATTCAATGGTTTCCAGGTTGTCATATTCCTCGTAGAGATCATCAGGTTCATGATCTTTCGCTTCACAGCGTAGATTATAAGTAACTCCTATCTTTTCCACATCTTTACCGTTTGAAAAATTCGGTAAAGGATTTTCCCGTTCCTCTCCAAAGATGTATTCCATTTTTTAACCCCCGATAACAATAAAATATTTCCCCTTTTCCCCGCAAAGGGAGGTTTCTCGCTGATAACATTTGGCGTTTTTATAAAGCCTATTGGCTCATTTTTCCCTCCTCAAAGCGGTTTTTAATCGCCTATTTTATCGTGGGTTCTTCTTAAGCGGATTATATGCTTTTTGTAGGTAAATACAATAGGGCAATCTGCAAATCTAAAAAAGGCGGGGCCTTGCAAGACCCCGCCTGAGAGAGATCAGAATCGAAAAAGAGCAGCTACATTTTCCTTGTCGGGAATGTTCTCTGCAGGAAGAACATAGACGCGGCCGCCACGAAGAAGGGAATGAGTTGCTATAAAATCAAGGAGGTCAATATCTTCGACTTTTTTCTCTTCATGAATAGTGGCTTTTACAGCCTTTTCATCAAAAGATCCCCAAACATGATTCCCTAAAGCAACGAAGACAGTATCTATTTTCCCTATATATGCTGCCGCAGCCGTTTCTTCTACATCTGTAGATGTTTTCCCAGTACCCTTCATTTCTATATATAACTCGGCAAACTTTTGTTCCTCTTTTTTAAAGAAAGGATGAACTATTTCCCACCCTTTCTCGCCTAATTCTTGAGGGCTCAAAAGGTCAGGATTCCCGTTAATGCCTTCATCCATGAGGCAAGGATATGTATTAGCCTCTTTATAGAGAGGTAAGAGAAAATCAACACCAGCGAGGACCAATGGGGCTTGTCCTTCTCCAAGGAGATTGCTGATCCCCTTATCTATTTTTTGAAAAAATTTTAGTATATATTTTTTCTCTACTTCCGCTCCCCATCCTTGGCTATGCATAATATATCCTTTCCCACCAGGTTGATCGGGAGTTACAGCGTGATATTGGAACTGACGTTCCGGAGTATCGAATCCGAGGGCTTCTATTATATCCTGAGGTAAGCTCTCAACATCTACTTCTCTAGCACTATAGCGGGTTCCCTCTATGAGTCTGATACCCTTTTGGCTGATCCCAAGGACATAAAATCGTCCCTCTCTCCCGAGAAGTGGGAAAAGGGGTTTTATGTGGAAGTGGTCAGAGGTCACAATAACATCGTGAAATTTTATGGGTTGATTAAAAGTAAGAAAGATGTCTGGAGATAAAAAAAGGGCGAGTCCTTCGTTCAAATTTTGCCAAAAGAGAGAGTTGGCAAGAAGCTCTCTTGCGGGATTGAGGAAGGCTCGAACATCTTGTTCTTTCATGCCAAGTTCCTTAAGGCGTTGCTCGCCATTTTGAAGCATGGATTTGAAACGGATTTGCCCCTGCCGAGGCTCACCAATAGCAGGGTTCCCCATATAGAGAGATAAACACGGTCCCTGACCTTTTTCTACAAGACTCTTCAAGTTTTCTCTGGTCAGTATTTTCATATAGAATCCTCCCTTCATATATGACTCATATATGATTTCTCATTCATACGAAGAAATAGGGGAGAGGAGTGTCCCAATACTAGAGACAAAAAAGGGGGTATCCCCCCCCCTTTTTTGTCATGCGCTTTTTATTCGATGGTTTTGAAAACTTTTGCGCTAGCGCCACAAATGGGGCACGCATCTGGAGCAGATCCTTCTTGAACATAACCACAGATTGGACAGAGATAAAAATCTCCATCCTCTCCTTTTTTCATGTTTTCTAAAGCGTGTTTATAAAGGTTCCCATGAACTTTTTCTGCTTCGTTAGCAAAATTAAAAGAGCGGAGAGCCTCTTTTTGTCCGTCAGCTTGAGCATCTTTAATAAAAGCAGGGTACATTTCTGTAAATTCATAAGTCTCTCCTTCAAGAGCTGCCTGAAGGTTCTCTTGGGTGCTTTCTACCCCGCCCATAGTTTTAAAATGACTCAAGGCATGAAGAGTTTCTGCTTCTGCGATGGTTCGAAACAGCTTTGCAATTTTAGGATATCCCTCTTTTTCTGCCTGCTCGGCAAAGGCTAGATATTTCCTATTTGCTTGGGATTCTCCTGCAAAGGCTGCTGCTAAGTTTTGCGTTGTTTTCGATGAACTCATATGAGTAACCTCCCTCATTAAAATTCTATGTATATTATACCAGGGAACCGTATTCTAATCTATGAAGTAGTAAGAAGAATAATCGCCTCTGGGTTAATAACTCTGAAAGTAAAGGATTCAGTAAGGAAGAAAGTCCCTTTTTGCCCTTCATTTCCAATATAGCCCAAGGAAAAATCTTGTCCCACTATAAGCTCCATATCTCCGCCTCGAATGGAGACGAGAAAAGATCCTTTATCGTGAGAAGAGAGAATGACAGGTCCACCTAGAAGATCCTTCAGGTTTTTAGCTAGCGGGTAACACTCGGTAGCAGAGTGAAGCTTTTGCCAAAAAACTGGAGAAGCTACAAGAGCATAAGGACCTGATACGCCATCCTCTTGGAAGCGATAAAGCCCTTGGCTTACAGTTTCAAGTATTCCTGTTGCGGAAGGCGTTTTTATAGCGAGAGAACGGCCATGTCCAGCTTGTAAGAGACCTTCTATTTTTGCAGATGGAAGGCCGGTATAAATGGTTTTTTCCTCAAAATCAGCAATGTGTTTCGTAGCTTCTTCAAGAGGGGTGAGGTCAGGATTTTTTAAGCCCCGGGTAATGTTGTCGAGCTCCCAAAGGTCAAGGTCAAAGACAGCTCGTGCTTCTATAAGAGGTAAGACTTCGTGGATTCCGTACATTACACCTTTTGGGGGCTGTTCCTTTTGTATCTCCAGTCTGCCGCAAGAATGGGCTGCATAGTTCCATCCTTTAGGCCCTGTTATGTCTACGAACTTCCGGGCAGAAAGGCGAGTTTCAAGAATTCGTTTAGCTTGTTCATCCATTTCATGCCATGCTTCCGCACTTACCATTTCGGTTGACCTTCTAAGTATATCCACGTGGAATCCCTCCTTCTCTCTAATAATAATTCTCTATCGCTTAAGACTGCCTATATTGAGGGTTCCTGAAGATGCCTCAATCTTTTTAGCAGATTCCTCTGATCCGGTTTTTTCTATTTGGAGTAAGGGTTTATTTGTGAAAAGATATTGACGTAATTCTTTGTCCCAGCCAGGCATATGGCGACGTAGCCATTCTATAAGCATAGCGGCATGTTCTATTTCCTCATCTCTGTTGTGCCCAAGTAATGTTTTAAGTTCCTCATCAGTAGTAGCGTTAACTCGCTGGTTGTACCAGTTAATCGCTTCAAGCTCCTCTTGCATGCTTTTTAACACCATAGCGCAATGACGAGTCAGAGTATCCAATTGCTCTACAGGTTCTGTGTACTGCATTTTTCCACTCCTTTCGACAAAAAAGGCGGATAAGCCTTTTCACAAGCCTACCCGCCGATCCCTTAATGAGCGTCCTCACTCTTTATCTCAACAACTTTGCACTCTTCAGGATGTTTTTTCTCGGTAATCTCTATAGTGAGAATGCCGTTTTTATACGACGCATGGGCGCTGTCTGGATCCACTTCTTCTGGAAAATGTATCACTCGAGATATATTTCCATAATATCGTTCTGCCCTGAAGTAGTCTTCTTCTTTCAGCTGCCGTTCATCGCTTCTTTCAGCGTTCAAGACAAGCCTGTCTGGATAAATTTTTAAGTCGACTTTCGAAGGATCAATGCCAGGAAGCTCGAATTCAGCAATGAATTTACCATCTTTACGATATATATCGCTTCGAGGGACAGCTACTGGGGAGTACCGCTCTTCCATCCATGGAAATGCAGAGAAAAACTCATCAAAATCTTTCATCATATCGTGCATCATGGATTCCATCCTGGAACCCCAGGGGCTTAAGGGAAACATCCTTTCCAACGGCCTTTTCATTAAAGAACGCCTCATTTAAGCGCACCTCCTAATAATTTAACTTATTTTGACCTTTCACTGTTTATTATATAGGTCAGTATTGGTTAGATCAATGTGTATGTGAAGTAAATAATCGTAATTGAAAAAGACTATTCTTTAAAATGCCTTGCGACATTAATTTTTTGTGGTTTTTTGCATCTCTAAAAGGTAGTGTATAATTAAAAATACAATTGCGGTTCATTGAGGCGAAGAGAGGAGGAATGAACAAGTGAAAAAATCAATAGGCATTCATATGCCTGTCTACCCGGCTCCAGTTCTTATTATCGGGAATTACGATGAAAATGGCAAGTCGAATATTATGACAGCAGCATGGGGAGGAATTTGCTGTTCTATTCCCCCATGTATCAATGTATCTCTACAAAAGAGCCGATACAGCTATAAAAATATTCTTGAGCGAAAAGCCTTTACAGTCAATATTCCGTCAGAAGAATATGTAAGTGAATCAGATTATTTTGGGATGGTTTCTGGCCGGGAGCAGGATAAGTTTGAAGTCACAAATCTAACCCCTATACATGGAGAAAAGGTAAATGCTCCCTATGTGGAAGAGTTTCCTATTTCTATGGAGGTGTCGCTTGATACAGACTATAGAGTTAGGTTCTCATGTCATGCTTATTGGAGAGATTGTCAATACTTTGGTTTCTGAAGGATGTTTAACAGATGATAATTATCCGGATCCCATAAAGGTAAAGCCCATTATTTTTACACCCAAGTTTCGTCATTATTATTCATTAGGTAAAGATTTAGGAGAGGCATATGTTTTAGGGAAAAAGTTTTTTAAGTAAAGTGAAAGAAATATGTATTGCTACGCAAGCCTGCGACCCTCTATCCGCAGGCTTATATTTCTTAAATAACCTTGTTATTATTTACGATAGTTTCTCTTAACAGGAGGTAGTTTTTAATGGTGATGGGGTTAACAAAGAACGTTCCATTTATGAAAAAAGATCCTTCAAATGATGGGGTGTTACCTATAGGGAGTCTTCCTAGAAGAGACGAGATAGATAGGCGGTATCTATGGAAACTTGAAGATATTTACTCTTCTTCAGAGTCTTGGGAAAAAGATTTTTATCATCTAGAAGAAATGCTCCCTCGATTTAGTGAGTTCCGCGGTGCTTTGCATCTCTCTGCATCTACCCTTTTAGGAGGTCTCCGCCTTATGGAGGATGCAGAAATTATTATGGGTAAGCTCTATGCTTATGCTGTGATGAGAAGCCATGAAGATATGGCGAATAAAGCTGCTCAAGCCTTGGCAGAGCGGGCAGAGCTCTTGCTTGTAAAACTTTCTGCCGCTGTTTCCTTTTATACGCCAGAAATCTTGGAGATGGACGAAATAAAGATTCGAGAATTTATGGAAGAGGAGAAGGAGCTTCAAATATATCGCTTCTTTTTCGAAGATCTCATGCGCTCTCGGCCTCACACTCTTTCCCCAGTAGAAGAAGAGCTGTTAGCGAGATCTGGGGAAATAGCTCGAGCTCCAGAGAACATCTTCTCTCTTTTTACGAACGCCGATATAAAGTTTCCTACTGTAACTGATGAGGATGGGAATGCAATAGAGCTAAGCGAGGAGCGATATATTCGCCTTATCCGTTCTCAGAATCGTAACGTTCGTCATGAGGCGTATGAGGGGTTATTTCGTACTTATGACCAATATCAGAACAGTTTAGCTGCCATGTATGGGGCGAGCGTAAAGGGGGATATTTTCTACTCCCAATCCAGAAAATATAGCAATAGTCTTGAGGCAGCTCTTCATCCAGATAATATTTCTTCGTCTGTGTACGATATGGTTGTAGATACAGTTCGAGACAATCTTGAACCTCTTCACGAATATGTACAGTTGAGAAAAGAGGTCCTGGCTCTTCCTGAGCTGGCTATGTGTGATCTCTACGTCCCTTTGGTAGATGAACCTCAAAAAGAAATTTCTTATGAAGATGCGTGTAATGTGGTTCTAGATGGTCTCCGACCTTTAGGCGAAGAATATGTTTCTATATTAAAGGAAGGATTTTTGTCAGGATGGATTGATGTATACGAAAACGAGGGGAAGAGAAAGGGAGCTTATTCCTGGGGGAGTTATGGCACTCATCCTTACGTTCTTTTAAACTATAACGGAACGATTCATGATATGTTTACGATTGCCCATGAAATGGGGCACGCCATTCATACATGGTATTCTCATAAGCATCAGCCTTATGTCTATGCCGATTACACTATTTTTTTAGCAGAGGTGGCTTCCACTACAAACGAAGCGCTGCTTCTTCAATTTCTTCTTAAAAACTCCCGGAAAGATGCTGAGCGACGCTACCTTTTGAATTATTCCCTTGAACAGATCAGGACCACCGTTTATCGGCAGGCGATGTTTGCTGATTTTGAAAAAATGACCCATAGCATGATGGAAAAGGGAGAACCTCTTACGGCTGATCGTCTTTCAAATATATGGCATGAATTAAATGAGGCTTATTACGGTTCTCATATTAGTGTGGATCACCTTATTGATATTGAATGGGCCAGAATTCCTCATTTTTATAGCGCATTTTATGTTTATAAGTATGTAACAGGTTATGCTGCCGCTACATCCCTTTCTCAAAAGATTTTAAGAGAAGGAAAAGACGCTCAGCGTCAATATATTGAGTTTTTGAAGAAGGGGCGTTCCGCTTATTCTTTGAATATTCTCAATGAAGCAGGAGTAAATATGACGACTTCTCAGCCTCTTCTGGATACGATAGCTCTCTTTAAAAAGAACCTTATGGAAATGAAGTCTCTTTTATAGGTAGACGCCTTTTGCGAAGCAATTAATTATTTCTATTTGAAGTAAAGAGAGCCCTGTTTATTTATGAAAGACACTTTTAAATGCTAGATTTTCTGTCCAACTTTTGGAGTGTTGAACAGCGTCTAAGGGCTCTCTTTTTAATGTCTTTCCTTATAGCTATAACAGCTGCCACATCATCAATGTCAGAAAACTACAGTATGTAATGAAGGAAATAAGTTACATATGTTCCTTTTTGTAGTCATTAAACAACTGTACAAATTTCCCACTGAGCAATAGAAGGGCGAGCATATTCGGAAGGCCCTCTATCCCTGTAGAAATATCTACTATTGTCCACACAAACTCTACGGATAAGCTCACTGCAATGAAAGGAGGAATCAAATATATCCATCGGAAAAAACGCACTGCTTTTTGCCCGAAAAGATAAACTACAGATGTTTCATATTCTATATAGTATCCCACCATTGTAGAAAATGCCGCAAGTAAGACTCCTATTGCTACTATTCCTGTTCCCCATTTCCCGTAAAATTGCTGGAAGGCTGAAAACGTTAGTTCCACTCCATTTAAACCACTGTGCCAAATGTTCGGAGCTGCAACAAGAATAACGAGAGCTGTCATAGTGCAAATGACGATTGTATCTATAAAAACTTCAAAGGCTCCAAATAGGCCTTGTCGTATAGGATGGTCTGTTATGGCTGTAGCATGAACCATTGGGGCGGAGCCCATGCCAGCCTCGTTAGAGAACATGCCTCGAGACATTCCTCTTTTCATTGTTAGTAAGATAGCAGACCCTGCAAATCCGCCTATTGCCGGAGTAGGGCTAAAAGCACTTTTGAAAATGAGAACGAGTGCATTGGGAAGAGCCGTAATATTGGCTATTATAATAACGAGAGAAGCGATTATATAAAATAAGCACATAAAAGGCATAAGTTTTTCACAAAAAACACCTATTCGTTTAAAACCGCCTATAATAACAAGAGCTGTTAGTAACACTGCAACAGTAGCTGTCCATATTGGTGGAATATTAAAAGCCTCGCGCATGGCCATGCCCATTGTGTGGGGTTGAACCCATACAGCAGTACCAAGAGCTCCTAAAACCATCATCGCTGCAAAAAATTTCGCTAAAGGTTTCCATTTAGGCCCCAGGCCTTTCTCTATATAGTACATAGGGCCGCCATAGTAATTTCCCTGACTATCTTTTTCTCTATATTCTACGGCAAGTGAGACCTCTACCATTTTTGTCATCATTCCAAAGAAAGCGACAATCCACATCCAGAAAATAGCGCCTGGTCCTCCCATGGCGATAGCGGTTGCTACTCCAGCGATATTGCCATTTCCGACAGTTCCCGCGAGGGCAGTAGAAACAGCCTGCCATGGCGTCATAACTCCTTCGCCTCGATTAGTTTCTTTTCGGAATACCTTGCCTAGCGTGTTATTCAGGATATATCCCAAATGAGTAATTTGGAAAAAACCTGTTCGAATACTAAAAATAAGACCGCATGAGAAAATAAGAATCATCATTGGCCAACCCCATAAAACACCTGCAAACCAATTGCAGAAGCGCATTTAAAGTTCCTCCTTATTTTTAGTTTTTGTGCAATACAAAATAAAGGGAAGAGTTCTTCTTCCCTAAGGCTATGCAGAAATATTTTTAGTGAAAATATTAGTTGGATATCTCCCGACAACTTTTTGACACAACCTTATTTTCGAGTCGGGAGATGCACGAAGAGTTTTTTTATTGGAAACCCCGCATGGTTCACAGTTAAATATGTCTATTATGGACAAAAATTTTAATAGAACTTGTACTCTAACGTAAAAAGAAAATACCTATATAAAGTTCTAAGAACATGTAGTTTATTGCGTTTTTAAGTGCCCAACTTAGATCTACCTCAACTTTAAAAAAACTTCATCATATCAAAAACGCAAGAGACAACTTTTTAGCTTTTTATAGTAAAAGAATGAGATATATTTCTCTTTCTTGCATATAAGATACATCGGATATTATTAATTGCAATAATTATTTGCCAATCAGTTTCATAATAAAAACATTATAAATAAAGAAAGCCCTTGCTGTACCCGCAAGGGCTTTCTTTATTTAGAGATGGGGTAATATGATTTATTACTTCTAGTATATACGCTTTGTTCCCTTCTTCTTTGTTATTTTGTATAAAAACAAGATTAAAGCGATAGTTTTTAGTCTTTCGCACTATAGGCTGTTCCTAGCACTTCTGAAGCAACTTTTTCAGCAATTTTCCCCATTTCCCAGCCTGCATAAGAAAATCCTTTTACTGTGGAGTGAACGAGGAAGATTTCGCGGTTTATACTATGAAATCCTCGTAGAGGGAGTATCACCACTTCTTTATGTTGCACGTCTTTCCTTACCGCTATTTCTGTTGCTATTCCAATGCCGATACCTTGAGAAACGAGCCCCGTAAGAATCTCCTCATTATCTACCTGTATCAATTGAGGTATTTTAAGGCGATAGTTAAGAAAAAAGTCGTTTAAATAATAATAAAGAGCAGTCTTATTCGTATATGTAATAAAAGGTTCCTTTAAGAGATCAGAAGGATGGATGATCGTACGTGTTGCCCATGGATGATCAGGAGAGGCAATAAGGACAAAGGGGCTTCTTCCAAGAGATTTAAGTGTACAGGACGAAGGAGGGGAAAGAAGAGGGTTACATCCTAAAAAGGCAAGCTCTATTTCGTCTTGTTCGATCATAGAAAAAAGCGTTTTTTCAGAATTTATTTTCAAACATATCTCTATGTGAGGAAATTTATGGCGAAACTCCTTAATTATGAAAGGAATGATTGTCTTCGAATAAGAAGCAGTTGTTCCTAAATGGAGTTGCCCGTATTTTAGTAATTGCATATCGCGAAATTTTTCTGGAATAGCATCTGCTCGTTTTAAGAGATCGCATGCAAGCATATAGAGAATTCTTCCTTCAGGCGTTACTGCGAAACTTCGCCCTCTTCTGTTAAAGAGCTTAACGTCATAATTTTTTTCTAGCGCTGCAATATATTGACTTACTGAAGGTTGAGAAAGAAAAAGTTTTTCTCCAGCTCGTCGGAAGGATCCTTCTTCAACTGTAGTGCAAAAAACCCGTAATTGGTTTAAAGTCACGAACTATCCCTCCAATATATAATTTTTATTATGCAATACATGGTTGAATGATTATTATATCTAATCATAAAAGATACACCCTTATTTTACACCATATAATAGAAATTAGTATTTAAGTTTGTCGAAACTGGATGAGGAGGCAAAAAGAAAGAATTTAATATGTGCCGAGATGCACAATGTGCCTTATTTATAATATTTTTATTATGTAATTGATTGGTAATTGATTATTGTAATTAATAATAGGTGATGTATGTTTATATCACACGATGTGGGGTGAGACTCTTATGAAGGGAAAAGAAAGAGAAACAGATCTCATTCAATTGTGTCAGGAGTTAATACGACGACCGAGCTTGTCAGGTAAAGAGAGAGATATTGCCCATTACATTGCAGATGTGATGAGGTTCATCGGTTACGATGAAGTTTCGATTGACTCTCTTGGGAATGTAGTGGGTCGCATTGCTTTTCATGCTCCAGGTAAGCGTCTTCTCTTTGAATCTCAAATGGATCATGTTGATCCGGGGACTCTTGCTGATTGGAGTTTTTATCCCTATGGGGCATTTATAAAAGATGGTTGTATCTATGGTCGAGGAGCTTCAGATCAAAAGGGATGCCTAGCCGCTATGGTGATGGCAGGGGCAGAGTTAAAAGATAAGTTTTATAACACCTTGAAAGGCGAACTCGTGGTTGCGGGGACCGTGTTTCAAGAGCGTTTTGAAGGTATTGCGTCTCGGTCTGTAGCTTCTGCTTTTCCTCCAGATTATGTTGTTTTAGGGGAAGCTACGGATCTAAAGGTAAAACGTGGTCAGCGGGGACGGGCCGAAATAGTAATTGAAACGCAAGGACGTATGGCGCACTCTTCTAATCCAGAGCTAGGTTCAAACCCAGCTGATGCCATGATATCAATTCTTTCTTCGATTTATCAGTTCTTTACTCCCTCCTTTAAGCCTTTTTTTGGGGAGAATATTCTCGTTCTCACAACTCTTCATACATATCCTGATTTGGGGACAGGACTTGTCCCCGAGATTTGCCGAGCGATTTTTGACTTGCGTATTTCTCCAGATGAATCTCCAGAATCTGTAATTGAAAAATTTGGAATTTTCATAGATCAAGTGAAAGATTCCTTACATGGAATTAAGGTTAAATTTTTTGTCTCTGAAACAGAGGAACGAACATATACTGGGGCTCCCATCAGAGGAAAGCACTTTGCCAGAGCGTGGGTTTTATCACCTGAGTCGGAGTATCTAGAAAAGGTTCTGAATGCTGTTAAGACTTTAGATGTGGAAAGTAGATTATCAGATTCTCCAGGGTTAGGTACTAATGGTTGTTATTATGCGGGGGAATTAGAAATTCCTACAGTTGCTTTTGGCCCTTCAGGAGAAGGGCAAGTCCATAGCATTGATGAATACATAGAAATAAATGATCTTTTACGTGCCTTTAGAGGATATGAGGGTATTGCTAGGGAAGTTTTAGCCTGAGGCGATACGAGGGGAATTTGTTGCAAGAATATTTGAGTATGTCGACGTCGCGACTCGGAACACTCTAAAAATCAGCAGTTGTTTAGGAGGGGAACATATGTTTGAGCAGGGTTGGAATATGCTTGAAAAAACAGATAATGCTATAGCCGATATCATAGCCCGCGAGAGGGATCGTCAGGATCATGGTATCGAGT
>ENA-UOOE01001561-UOOE01001561.1-fermentation-metagenome-genome-assembly--contig:-NODE-1561-length-19008-cov-4.772490_pt1 | contig 19008 bp, 13 predicted proteins | sample MGYA00245776_ERZ724021 | MGnify/ENA primary metagenome ERZ724021 (study PRJEB28704, sample SAMN03018321) | fermentation metagenome | biome: anthropogenic terrestrial biome; feature: soil; material... | reverse complement strand
GCTGACGGGGCATCAAACTTGCAGCGCAGCAAGCTGCGGGGTCTTTGACCCTCGCAGCAGTCGCCAAATGGAAATATAAGTATTTCCGCTTGGCTCGTTGCCCGCGGAAATAGACATGGAGGTATGCAAAATGAAATTAAAGGATGCGGGATTAACAAAGAACGAGTTGAAAGCATTAGTTGATAAGTATATGATTGACACCTATGAACGCTTCGATATGATAGCTGAGACAGCAAAGGATATGTATATTTACGATGAAAACGGTGAGGGCTACCTTGATTTCTACGCCGGCGTAGCGGTGAACAGCACCGGTAACTGCAATGAAAAGGTCGTTGCTGCTGTGGAAGATCAATTAAAGGATATTATGCATACTTTTAATTATCCCTACACCATTCCCCAGGCTTTGCTGGCCGAGAAAGTCTGCACAGCCATCGGGATGGATAAAGTTTTCTTTCAGAACACCGGCACAGAATCCAATGAGGCCATGATCAAAATGGCAAGAAAATACGGGGTTGAAAAATATGGCCCGCACAAATACAATATTGTCACTGCTTTTGATGGTTTCCATGGAAGAACCTACGGTTCCATGTCTGCAACCGGCCAGCCTGACAATGGCTGTCAGATTGGATTCAAGCCTATGGTTCCCGGATTTACCTATGCAAAATTCAATGACCTGGAGGACTTTAAAGCAGCCGTTACAGACAATACCATCGCAATTATGATTGAACCTGTCCAGGGAGAGGGCGGCGTACACCCTGCAACAATGGAATTTATGAAGGGGCTCAGAGAATTTTGCGATGAAAAGGGACTACTCCTACTGTTGGATGAAATACAGACCGGATGGTGCAGGACAGGAGCTGTCATGTCTTTCATGAACTATGGTATTAAACCGGATATTGTATCCATGGCAAAAGCACTGGGCGGGGGAATGCCAATCGGTGCCATCTGTGCATCCGCAGAGGTGGCAAAATCCTTTACTCTAGGCTCACACGGAACCACCTTTGGAGGACATCCGGTATCCTGCGCGGCGGCTCTTGCAGCAGTAAGTGAGTTGCTGGATAACAATCTCGCCGAAAATGCTAAGAAAATGGGTGCTTACTTCAAGAAAAAACTGACAGCACTGCCCCATGTCAAAGAAGTCAGGGGCCAGGGGCTCCTGGTCGGGGTAGAATTTGACAACCATGTCAATGCCATTGAGGTTAAGCATGAAGCCTTTGCAAGAAAACTTTTGATTACGGCAATCGGCAGCAATGTCGTCCGCATGGTACCGCCCCTTATCCTGACTGAAGCCGACTGCAATCAGGCTTTTGATATTCTTTACGAATGTGTGACCGCGATTGCGGGTGAACCTCATTTTCTCAGGCTATGATTTCCTTATAAGGAGCTTTTCGCTCTACTGCCTCAGAGAGTTTTCCCATCTCAGACACATCTCCTATAAGAATTACCCCACACAGACGGTTATTCAGGAAGAAATATTTTTTGTACTGCTTTCTTCCCATATCTTTGAATTCTACAGTCTTATAAATCAGATTGGGGTTTTTACCCGCATCCCCAATTGCATAAAGGGCCGTATTCATTCCATGGAATGTAAGAGCTGCCGGCACCTGGACGTATTCTTTCTCTTCCCCCGCGGCGTTGGCGCCTGCCACTTTTCCCTGTTCCACAGCCTCCGGCCAGATTGCATAGTTCACACCCTTGTACTGTGCACAGTCGCCGCATGCATACACACCCTTCACACTGGTTTCCATTTTACTGTTTACCACAATGCCACGGTCCGTTTCCAGCCCCATCTGCTGTGCCAGACCTACGTTTGCCCTGACACCGCTGGAGACAATGACCAGATCTGCCGAAACTTCTTCACCGTCTTTTAATTTTACCGCGGTTGTATACTCTTCGCCGAGGATTGACTCCACCTGCATGTCCGTTCTAATGTGCACTCCACACTCTTCGCTGATTGTCTTTAGAAGCTCTCCTGCCGGAAGGTCCAGCTGTCGTCCCATCAGAACCGGTGCAATCTCCAGAACAGTGACATGACATTTTGCCTTCTTCATTTCCCACGCAGCTTCAAGACCTAACACACCGCCGCCAATCACTACTACATTTTTCACATTTGGCAGAAAGTCAGCTATTTCCCTCGTGTCCGCAAGACGGCGGATTGCCACTACAGACTTCTTATCGCTGCCCGGAATCGGCGGCACAAAACATTCCGCACCAAGAGCATAGATTAGTTTTGTATATTGCAGCTTAACTCCATCCTCAAGGGTAACTTCCTTCTCTGCGGTATCTACTGAAATAATCCTTTTCCCCAGAACCTGTACTATTCTCTGCTCCTCATACCACTGTTTTCCCTGCACAGCTATCTGGTCCTCACTTAAACCTGCCATAATCGACTTTGTCAGCATGGGCCGGTTATACGAGCGATACGGCTCCTCAGAAACCATAACGATGGAGGCAGTCTTATTGCGCTCCCGGATTGATTTTGCCGCATAGAAGCCCGCCGCCCCATTTCCCAGAATCAGATAGAAGTCCTTTGTATCATTTTGATACGAATCATCCTCTGCCTCTACCGGAACAAAATTTTCCTTGCCCACACCACAGACAGGACAGATTTCCAGTGAAGAGTCAAATATTTCTCCGCAGACCAGGCATTTTACAAGAGTTGTTTTTGCAGAATTCTTCTTTGTATTTGGCTTCTCCAAAAGTGTACATCCAAAATTATACCCAAAATCAAAGGCATCCTGCCTATCCGCTTGGTCCGGCTTAAAACGGACCTTATATCCAGCCACAACCTTCATCCTAAGCTGCCGCAGACGCTCCTCAATATGAGGAACACCCTCACCGCTCCAACCATAACTTCCAAACACGCTGGCAAATTTTCCCCCATGAGTGACAGGAGTCATCGCCAGAGTCAAATCCCAGATTGGTTTCAGAGCCTCCCCCAGAATCGTTGGGGTGCCGAATAAAATACCATCCGCGAACCCAAGCTCCTCTACAACCTTATCTGTATCTGCAGTTACCATATCGTAGAGATGCACATCAATATCACCGCTGTCCTCAATGCCCTCTGCAATATTTTGTGCCAGCTCCTGTGTATACCCGTATGCACTGACATAGGGAATCACTACCGTTTTCTTCTGATTCGGATTTACAACCGTACACCATTTCTCATACCACTGGTACATCTGCTCCAGTTTAGTGTCCAGAACCGGACCGTGTCCTGTACCAATCATAGTGATATCCATGTTGCGCACCCGATCCAGGGCCGTCTTCATAAAAGATTTAAAGGGAGCAATAATACAGTCGAAATAATATTTTACCGACTCTTCATAATCTTCCCAGTTTTGAACTTTACTCAGCAGGACATCTGGAAACGCATAATGAGCGCCGAAGGAGTCACAGGTGATGAGAATCTGCTCCTCTTCAATATACGTATACATAGTATCCGGCCAGTGCAGGTTTGGCACGCTCATAAAACACAGCGTCTTATCGCCAATCTGCATCCGTTCATCATCTTTAACTACAATCCCTGTAAAATCGCGGTTTACAATTTCCCCCAAAAATGAATTAGCTGCCCCGGTAGAAATAATCTTCAGATGAGGGCACAAATCCAGCAGCCGCTCCACACTTCCCGCATGATCCGGCTCCGTGTGGCTGACCACCAGATAATCAATCGCGGTGACATCTGTAACCTCCTCAAGCTTCTCCAGATAATCATCCCAAAACTTCACTTTTGCTGTCTCAAACAAAATAGTCTTGTCCCCTGCCTTCAGCACATAAGAATTATACGTAGTGCCAAATTTTGTATACATAATAATATCAAACACACGCAGGGAATCATCCACAATCCCAGTCCAATAAAACCCATCTCTCAACTTTAGACTCTTCATTTAGCTACTCCTTTCGTTTAAAGGGCAAAAGGGGTCCAAAAGGGGTCAGACCCTTTTGAGGCCCATATTCAGAATATTCTGATATTTTTTCTTATTATACTACTCGCTGTCCTCTTCCGCAATTGCGTTACGCTTCGATTCCCTGCTCCTTAATGTATTCCCGGATCAGGCCCATAAATACTTCCCCGTACTTCTCATATTTATTATTTCCCACGCCGTTAATTTTCAGCATAGAGTCCTTCGTGGAAGGTAAATATGTACTCATCTCTTTTAAAGTTCTATCTGAGAAAATAATGTAGGGCGGCACATGGTTCTGCTGTGCCATTTCGTATCTGCGCACCCGGAGCCGCTCGAAAAGCTGAGGATATTTGGCATCTGCCACTTTCCGCTTTTTCTCTCCCTGCTGCTTTGCCACAGTTTTTTCCACCTCTTTCGGAAGTTTCAGCACAATCGTTTTCTGACCTTCATCAGAAATAAACTGCCTGCCCTCTTCGGTCATCTTTAAAACCGGATACTCACCTGGCGTTAAAAATAAATATCCTTTTATCAGCAAATCATTCATAATCTGCCGGATACGAATCAGTGTTACACTCTTTAAACCCCCATAAAATGAATTCTGCTCCAACCGAAACTTGCGCACCTTTGCAGTTTCAGACCCATGGGCCGCCTCTATAATTGCATTGATACCGTACCGCTCGCCGCTGGTTCTGACTAAATTGATAATGCAACCTGCCTCGGCAGTCACATCAATATCCTTAAATTCTGTCAGGCAATTCTCACAATTTCCACAGTAATTGCCGCCGTATTCTCCAAAGTACCGCAAAATATAATCTCGCAGACATTCATTAGTAAAACAATAAAAGGTCATTTTCCGCAGACGTTCACTGTCACGTTCCTGTATCAACTGGCGTCCTTCAACATCCAGTTCTTCATTTTCTGTCTGCTTAGTGATTAAAAATTCATTGATTTTTACATCCTGGCCGGAATACAGCAGAATACACTCTGCAGGCTCCCCATCACGCCCGGCCCGCCCTGCCTCCTGATAATAGCTTTCGATATCTTTGGGCATATTAAAATGAATAACAAATCTTACATTAGATTTGTCAATTCCCATACCAAATGCATTCGTTGCCACCATAATGGGTTTGATGTCATAGATAAAATCATCCTGATTCTGCTTTCTGGCAGCATCGGATAACCCAGCGTGATATTTCGCCGTCTGGTACCCTTCTTTTAAAAGAACTTCATAGACTTCTTCTACATTTTTTCTTGTGTTGCAGTAAATAATTCCGCTCTTATCAACATTTTTCTGTAAGTAAGAGAGCAATTCTGCTAGCTTATTTTTTGGTTTCTTTACTGCAAAATAAAGATTCCTGCGGTCATAACCTGTTACTGCTTCCAGAGGATCATTAAGGCCCAGAATACAGACAATGTCGTCTTTTACCGCCTTTGTGGCCGTTGCTGTATATGCCGTAATAACCGGTCTTTTGGACAGCATATTGATAAAATCCACAATTTTTAGGTAGCTGGGTCTAAAGTCCTGTCCCCACTGAGAAATACAGTGTGCCTCATCCACGGTCACCATAGAAATATCCACGCTGTTCACCAGTGATAAGAAAGACTCCGTCATCAGCCGCTCCGGCGCCACATAAATAATCTTATATCTTCCTTCTCTGGCATTTGCCATTGCCTTTTTGTACTGTACCTCAGTAAGCGAACTGTTGATGAATGCAGCATGAATCCCCAGTTGATTCAGGGCTGTCACCTGATCCTTCATCAGGGAAATCAACGGGGAAACAATGATTGAAATCCCCTCAAACAATAACGCCGGCACTTGATAACAAATAGATTTCCCCGCACCTGTCGGCATAATACCCAAAACATCCCGCCCTTGCAATGTACCCTCTATCAGTTCCTCCTGCCCCTCACGGAAGAAGGTATATCCAAAAACTTCTTTTAAAACTTTGTGTGAATTCATTCCTCTCCTCTTTCTTTTGTATTTTGTAACTATTCAGAACCAAGCAGCGAGAAAACCGTAGGTTTTCGAGCTTGATTCTGGAATCATATGCCCCGAACTTCAAACTCATTTCGCAGCCAAAGGGCATCTTCCATCGTATTTTTCCAGCCGTCCCTTTTCAAGTCAATCTGCAGGCCCCGCTCTGTCCGGTTCACCCGTATGCCCTCCTGCTCCAGCATCTGCTTTTGCAGATCCGGCGTCTCAAAGGCCGCCGCACCGCTTAAAATCCCACTTGCATTCACTACCCGGTACGCCGGCACATCGCCCGCCAGATTATGGCCCAGGGCATATCCGACCTGTCTTGCATTCTTCGGTTTTCCGCAGAGCATCGCAATCTGGCCGTAAGTTGCCACCTTTCCCTTCGGAATCTGCCGGCAGACTAATGCTGTTCTTTTATAAAAGTTCATATGATTTTTTCCACCTTATTGTTTCTATGTCATCTCAAGGTACACCACATATTTCTCATAACATGATGTAGAAGTCAAAAGGTGTTTTGACCCTTGATACCTACGGATTGCTCCGCACTTTGTGCTCCTGCAATCCTGAACCTGCCGTTCTGAATTACGGTGCCTTTATTACATGGTTAAAAAGAATATGGAGATTATTCTGCCTTTACAGCAAACCTCTTATTATATTTAGGAAAAAACTGTTTACCCAGTCAAGCATACAGCTAAATCTGTGCAATCTGAACTTTAAACCCATTAGGATCTTCTACAAAGAAGAACCGGGAGTGTGGATTAGGCTGAATAATATCACTTAGGAGTTTTATATCTTTCTCTTTCATACTCTCAAACGCCTGTTCCAATGAATCTACTGCAAACCCCCATGAAATATCAGCTCCTACATTGCCCCCCGGACGGGCAGCATCCTGAATCAGCTCCACCTGTGTTTCCCCACTGCCCAAAAAAGCAATTTCTGTCTGCTCTCCCGCATTGAAACGGCGGACAAGGGGAAGTCCTATAACTCCTTCATAAAACTGTATGGATTCGTCCAAATCTTTTACATAAAGTGTACTCCAACAAAATTTCATAATAATTTTCCTTTCCCTGCATTAATAGTGTTTTTAAATTAACTCAAAAATGTCTGTGTATTCCATATCATGTGCTTCTGCAACCTCTTTACAGGTCAATTTGCCCTCATAGCAATTCATTCCGAGTGCAAGCAGCCCGTCCCTTCGAATTGCTTCCTCTACACCAACATCAGCAATTGCAAGTCCATAACGCAGTGTTGCATTTGTGAGTGCCATTGTGGAAGTCATTGCAACCGCTCCTGGCATATTAGCTACGCAGTAATGAACTACACCCTTCTTTATAAAGGTCGGATTGTCATGATACGTAGGCACTGTCGTTTCACAGCACCCCCCCTGGTCCACCGCAACATCCACAATAACACTTCCATTTTTCATTCCGTCAAGATATCTCTCTTTTATCAATTTCGGAGCTTTTGCACCGGGAATCAAAACTGATCCAATCACAAGATCCGCCTCACAGCATGCTTTCTCCAATGCAGAATCAGTGCTGTACATAGTTTGAATTCTTGAGCCAAACATATCATCTAAATACGTGAGACGATCTATATTATTATCTGCAATCGTCACTCTTGCGCCTAAGCCCACAGCCATTTTGCATGCATTTGTTCCGACAACACCTGCGCCTATAATTAATACATTTGCCTGCCTGACACCTGACACTCCGCCTAATAACAGGCCCATGCCCCCCATTGTGCGCTCCAGACACCTAGCTCCCTCCTGAATGCTTAGTCTTCCTGCCACTTCACTCATAGGCTTCAAAAGCGGAAGTCCGCCATTTTTGTCCCTGATAGTTTCATAGGCTACAGCCTTAGCTTTACTTTTCAGAAGTGCATCTGTAAGAGGCCTGTCTGCCGCAAGATGAAGATATGTGTAAATAATCTGATTTTCTCGAATCAAATCATATTCCTCTTCCAAGGGCTCTTTAACTTTTACGATCATATCACATTCCGCCCATATTTCTTCTGCCGTATCCAGAATAACTGCCCCGGCTTCCCTGTACATTTCATCGGTAAAAAAAGCGCCTTCTCCTGCGCCCTTTTGAATGTAAACCTGATTTTTGCGGTTTACATACTCTTTTACATTTTCCGGAGTCAAGCCAACCCTGTACTCATATTTTTTAATTTCTTTTACACATCCTACTTTCATCTTTGTCCATTGCCCTCTTTCAATCATTTTTAATAGCAGCACCAGGCCTACACCAAATGATTGGCCCTTTGTATTTTTCCAGTATGCCGCTAATATTGTAAGTTTATGATAGTTTATTTAGCAAATTTTGTAAACAGTGTTCGATAATTTTTGTGTTTTTTAGGTAACAGTTCAGCCATGCGAATTTTCGACAGCGTAGGCAGGAGAAAGCTTGCTTTCGTATGCATATGCTGCCGAAAATTCATATGGCGCTCTGCCACAGCGAGATGAAGCGCAGCACATGTCCTTGGTTAGCAACCGTAGTGTGGTTGTTTAACAAGGACGGTACCCTTGGGGTGGAATCGAGCTGATGGCTGAACTGTTACTTTTTTAGTCAAAGACCCCGCAGCAATCTGACGGGGCATCAAACTTGCAGCGCAGCAAGCTGCGGGGTCTTTGACCCTCGCGGCAGCCGCCAATGAAATGCAAGCATTTCCACTTGGCTCGTTGCTCGCGGGAATAATTTAAGTACATTATGCTTCAGATTATACTGTATTGCGCTCCAGAATATACTGTAAAAGAGCTTCACAGCCTTCCAGTATAGCAACATAAGTACAATCAAAATTACCGGTATACCATGGATCCTCAATATTCCTCGGGTTATCAGAAAAATCCAGAAGCCTGTGTACTTTGCATTCCTTATCCTCCCCGATAATCCGATTAATATTACGGATATTCTCATTCTCCATCCCTATAATATAGTTGTAGTCATCGTAATCCTTTTTTCGAAGCAGAGCAGCATATTTCCCGGCAGTGCTGATACCGTATTCTTTTAATTTCCGTACCGTTCCGCGATGGACCGGATTTCCGATATCCTCCCGGCTTGTCGCCGCCGAGGCTATAAAAAATGAATTCCCCAGCCCACGTTTTTGTACCATGTCACGGAAGAGAAATTCCGCCATAGGGGAACGACATATATTGCCGTGGCAGATAAATAGTATTTTTATCATAGTTTTATATCCCTTTATAAATCTTCAAATGCCTGTAAATACTGGCTTCTTGGCGCTTTCTCATTTTTTTGTTTCTGCCCTGTTCTACGCATATCTACATAAATCTGCGTAAATTACCTGACAAATGGTGTAGTAAATGATATATTAATTCCATTCTTTCTTAACCATATCCAGTGTTTTGACTTCCTGAATATCTATGATTTTTGTTATCTACTTCGCTGTCCGGTCATAACTTGCATGAATATAAACATTCAGTGTAATACTGCATCAGAATGTCTCATCAAATATTGCAACGTTTTCACATTCATACCTGCATTCACAATATTCGCGCAGAATGTATGTCATAGAAAACGTGAGAGGGCGTGTCCGGCAAGGGCTGATTTGTATGAAACTTCTTGTATTTCTTCATCGTCCAGTACATTTCATTCTCAATATACGGCACAACCTTTGGATGCATTTCCTGGAAAGTCTATTAATAATTTCCAGATCTTCGAATGATGGCAAAACTTCCAACAAGAAAATCAACAAATAACTTTCCCCTATTTATGATAACGATAGCAGAACCTCATATGGTCAAAGCAAGTCACCGGCTAAGCCGATGTTCTTGACACTTCAACTATGGTGTCATGTTCGAGTATCTTGGTAAATTTGGAAATCATTTTCTGAGCAAGAGGTTCATCATAACTTTTTTCGGATATATTTTTCCAGTATGATGCATATAGATTTTGCAATTCCCTAAACAACGATTCTGGATTGCACAAATAATACTCACCATTGTGTTCCACAATACAATCCTGTTCAAATGTAATGGCAGTATTCTCCTTTGTTTGGCCTTGATGAATTATTCCACAACGAATCCCTTTGTAGAACTTTTGAGCATCAGCAGTAGAAATCTCAGAATCTAATTGTGGCAAAACTGTTTTATATGCATCTACGATATGATTTCCGCCATCGCTTGACTCATCATACCCATTGATTAATTCAAAATATAATTCAACAAGAATACAATTAATACCCATGACGATAAAGCCAAAATTCTCACGATTTTCAAATGTTTTAGTAGTTCTGATAAATGTATTGATCGGTTTTATATAGTTGCCCGCAATACGCAATCTCATGTTTTTGCAAATCTGATTATAATACTTTACTGCATCGGCATGAATTTCCTTTTCCAAAGCATCCTTGTAATTAGAAAGCAAGACTTTTGCCTCCTCTGTTTTCATTGTCGTGTTAAAATATGTATGGTCATTCTTAAACAAACCTTCCCTCCTACACAAAAGCCGCTTCTAAAAGTTCACATAATTCAATCCCACGTCCACTTAACTTATACTTTAGCAGCTTACTAATACGGTCATCGCAGGTGATGAAAAATAATTGCTCCATGGTTGCTTTTGATGTCATTTGATACTTAAGCAAATCCATGAATGCAAGCATATTTACATCATCCATACAGGCAGTCAAGTCATCGATAAAATATACCTTCATCTTTTCACGGTCATTTCTTGCATTGATACCCGCAAAAAAATGAGCCAGCATAAAGACACTGATCTGACCATTACTCAAAATATTAACAATATTTTTACCTTTATCATCAACTAACGAGATCCCCTCATTCTCCTGGACAATGTTGATCCCATCACTAGAATTAAATCTTGCCAGTTTATTATAGAACTTGCTAAGAGCCGGACCTACTTTTTCGTACTCGTCTTTCGAAAGTTCCTCCACAACATCTTTGATATCTTTTGCTCTCTGAGATGCACTATTTTTCAGTTTTTGAAGTTCTTCTATTTCCGCATCAAGGTTCTGATTCTTCTTATTATCCTCCTCCAGTTTCTGATTCAGGTCATATAACGTCTGATTTGCAAGAATACTATCAATAGCATTAATCTTTGATACAAATAAATCATAAGAAAAATCCGAAATCTCATAGGATCTGGTAATGAGATTTTTTACCTTTGCATATGTCTGTTGCACCGTCTCATTTTCAAATTCATACCCTAAAACCGTTAGAATCTGCTGATAAACATCTCTCACTTTCTGCTCTTTGACTTCCTCTAAAAGCGCCCCCTCTACAGCAGCCAGTAATTTCCCTACCTTTTCTGCGGTCAATTCTTCTATATTAATCTCTTGTCCCAATTTCTGTAATATTTTAACCGCATCAAAATATGGCTGTATCTCATCCTTTAGAACTTTCAGGCCACTAATCTCTGTCTCCAACGTTTCCTTTTCTTTCTCCACAACGGATTTTGTGTAATTAATAATTTTCTGATAAAGGATTTCAATCTCCGTCTGTAACGAGGTTTTATGTACTTCTTTTACCTTTACAACTTCCCCATTTTGCTTGATATACTCATCGGCTTCCTTAAGAATCAAAGCTTCCTCCATGGTAGAAAATGACTTCGAGCCACAAACGGGACATCTGGCAACACCATTCTCTTTTAAAACAGCATCTCTATGTTCAATCACCACTTGTTTATTCGCAGAAAGAGAGGATAACAACTTTAGCATCTTATTATTTTGGGAAAGCAGCTCAATCTCATCAGAAAGATCCTTCATATTTTTCTCTTTCTCTTTAATTGCCTTCTTATCCACATCAAAACTAGACTTCATAAAACCATCAATTTCTAAAGCACTCATTGATTCCCCATCCTGGAAGATTGTATCTTTTGAAAGAGACAACCCCTTCAATTTGCTAAGTTTGGCCTCAAGCCTTATAATCGCATCCGTATTCTTCGAAAATCCAGCTTTCACCGCGCGTTGAATAGACTCTCCCTTCGTCTCCCAGTAAGAAGCAATCTTTTTGATAACAGACTGCTGGCTCTTTAAGTTCTCATTTTCTACAAGTTTATAAAGTTCTTCTTTCGCCACCTGATAACCACAATTTTTCACTTCTGCTTTCTGCGCAGTTAACTCGTCTTTATCAAGACCAACAATCTCTGTCTTCTCATCCGGATAAAAAATGGTCAAAGGATACGAAACCTGCTTTGCATCCTCACGAGCTTTCGCCAACTGATTTTCATGATTCTCAATCACCGCCTGCGGTACCTTCTGTTTGGTCTTATCCTCAATATAGCGATCCACATCCTTAGCAAAAAGCTCCAGATTCTCCGCAATTTGGTTCTGCTCATCATAGTTCGTTATAAACTCATTAAAGAAGTCCTTTAGGTCCTTTCTCTTTTTACTTTGAACATTAAATGACTTCTGAACATCACAAAAATGAAAATTATAGAAACTATCTCCTACATATTCCCGGATAAATGCTTTCGCCATTTCTTCATTTTCATCAATCATAATTATAGATAACTCTGGATTTAATTCATCCTTTGTCTGCTCTCTGCAAAGAATTCTCTCTTTCTCTCCATCAAATAACCATAGAACTACCTTGACCTTTGCTTTTGCTCCAGCATCTCGGTTCTTTAGAATTCCACCGGTATTCATCTTGCGTTCATCACCGTTGGTACTTCTGGTATCGAAAGCAGTTTTTAATCTTCCAATATTGCCAGTCAGACACCACTCAATCGCATCGATAGTTGTCGTCTTACCAATTCCATTTGCAGCCGAAAGAAGCACAACCGATTTATCTTCAAAATCGATTATTTTATCGCGAAACCTCCTAAAATTTACCATCTGTATTTTGCGAATTATCATCTTTTCAGCCACTCCTTAATCTTCTCGTAATCCTGTACTTTAAAAGACTTATCCAGTACACCTTCTTTTTCTTTTCTGTTCACTCTTTTCTGCTGCTTTTTCATTAACGCTAAAAGATTCTCATCCTCCGGAAGTAACTGACTCAATCGCTTCTTCTGCTCCACATCCGGTGCAAATGCATCTGTCGGAATCATATGGAATGGTAATTCGATCACCTCATCATCATCGATTACAATCTGATTCTTATCTGTCATATCGCCCTTAATGAGGATCTTTCTCGATATTAGCAAATTACCCTCTCGGCTCTTATCTGGAATCTCCTTGGAATAAACAATCAACTGCACAATATTATACTTTAACTTATGAATCTCTTCTGATTTACCATTAATAATCATAAACACACGAATTCGATCATCCCAGCGATCACATAAAGAATCGATTTCCATCAAGTCTCCATTCAGAAGGAAAAACAAATCATCTCTCTGCTCACTGATAAAAATACATAATAATTCTTCCGGTTTCTGTTCCAAATCAAAGATATCCTCCAGATTAATTTCATATTCAGAAGCTATATCCCCAACAAGAATATCCTTATATCCACTTTTCTTAAACTCTTCCTGCAAAATCATAACTACATTTCCTCTTTGATACATTTCTCAGAAAAGATGCAACCACTGCAAGCTTCCTGTACGCTCCATTCGTCCTCATCAATTCCAATACACTCCATACACTCAATATAGAAACTATCTTCACCAAGATCTGCAACCGTAGGGTTTTCATTTACGTTCGCCGTACTATAATTATAATAATTTTTACCTTTCGTGATTTTACTATTCTCAAAAAACCATTTTCCTGGTTTCGGTGATATATTCACCATACGTTCTACAATCTTTCGTTTTGCACCTTTAAACTTTCCGCCTGCCGGGGGAAGAATTACACTATGTTTTACATATTTATCTTCAGTAAAATTCAGACAAACATAGTCAGATGCTGAGGAATCCATGTAATAACATGGATCAAACATTTCTAAATGAGCAGAAATTTCCGTCTCATCATTCACCTTCTCCTGACAAATGTCTAGCATAATCTTCCACAGATAATCTAGAAAAGAAAGAAAGGCTGTTTTACATTCCGTCATATAGATGAATCTGTCATCTACAATCGCGCCCCTGTAAGCAGCAACCTTACTAACATCGTCCGTACTAAATGTATTCAATAGCTGATACTGACCATCTACAGTTTGAGCAATTTTATTTATCCATTGTAAAGTATTCTGGTATATCCGGTTCAACATGTGAATCTGTAAATCAGAAAGGTCATTATTATTTATAATCTCACCATATTCCTCGCAAACAACACCCACCAGATAATTTGCAATAGTCTTCTCAGTCTTCGTCCTGACGGAATCTACCATATACTGATCAAATTCTGTTTTATCCACTCGCAGCTGTTCAAAATCCGAATCAACTAATTCATAACGCCGTTGTATATATGAAATCGCAAGGCCAAGCAGAATTAACTGCCAGTGCTCCTCATCTCCACCACTATCAGCATTCGGATAATTTCGGGCTAATGCTTTCATCAATTCTATTTTGTACTCATTGATATTCAATTGGTGGGAGATATAATATTGGGTCACAAACCCTTTCAGCGAGTCCTCCGAAGCCATGGCCGCAAACAGATTTTTCTTTTGTTCGTCTTTCTTATTCGTTGTGTAAATATTCGTCTTCAGCCAGGTAACCGGATCCACAATATTTGAATAATTCATCGACTTGCGGAGCGCATTTCCAAGTCCAATATATGTTTTCATCTCATCAAGCGTTGGTTTATTAACCTTTGACTTTCTATGAATATAAAGTCTCGGAACTGCTGTCAAAGTAGACTGAAGCATCTGAAGGCGTAGATACTGATAATAAAGATCTGTCGAAATTTCCTTTATATTCGGATTTGTCTTCGGATAATACTTCACCTGAATAATCTCAAATGTACCATCCTCGAAAAATACATCCACATCCTCTAGATATTCTGAACAGACATACTTTACTTGATTCTTAAGGAGACACATAATCGTAATATAATCCTGAAATAAAAATCCCCTAATCTTACTCGTTGCATCTCTATCCTTATCACCATCATACATGACTGATAATTTATCAAATTCTTCTTTCGTATACATACTCACGAATCATTTCTCCCCCTCTATTTGCATCTACATATCCATTTTCTGTCCGTCTACATATATCGCTGGATGCTGCATAGAAAAAATTTCTTTCTGTCGTTCAATCTCTGCTTTCAATTGCTCTTTCGTAGGCAAATAAGTCAGATATTTAGACATAAACAGTCGGTCATTATCATGAAGTACCGAATATCTGGCAATATCTTCGTCAGTTTCCGAACACAATAGAATCCCAATGGTAGGATTATCTCCCTGTCCTCGTTTTAAATCATCATACATGCGCACATACATATCAATCTGTCCTACATCCTGATGCGTAATTCTGCCCATCTTCAAATCAATTAGAACATAACACTTCAGTTCGATATTGTAAAAAACGAGATCTAAATAGTAATCTGAAGTTTCCGTTACAATATGCTGCTGACGAGCCACAAATGCGAATCCTCTGCCCAATTCCATCAAAAAATCTCTAATGTGCGAAAGAATGGCAGATTCCAAATCTCCCTCTAAATAGGTATCCTCATTTTTAAAACCAAGGAATTCCGCAATCACCGAACTTTTGATTAATTCAAATTGATTTTTCTGATACTCTGCGATTTTCTGCTTCATTTCTTCAATTACGGCATCTTTTTTCGGTGCCTGAATCAGTCGATAATAATATTGCGTACTAATATTACGGTCTAAGGTCCTTGAACTCCAGCTCTCGTCAACAGCCTCTTTCATATACCAATAACGTGCATTTTCATCTGCAACACGAAGCAGGCTCCGAATATGTGTCCAGTTAAGATTGTGAACGCACGCGTTCACAATCTGCTCATCGGGAAAGCACTGATAAAATTTGATGTAATAATGCAGATTTCTTTTAGAATAATTTTTGCCAAACTCCTTTGTTAAATCATCTGCTAATGCGGAAATTAAACCACTACCATACTCTGCACGTTCACTGCCACCCAGTTCCTGTTCTACAATTCTTTTACCAATATTCCAATAGGTAAGCAGCATCGCCTTACTGGAAGCACTATAGGCTGCTTCTTGCCCAGAAGAAATAATACTTTTAATTTCTATAATAACTGATTGGTATGGCGTCAAATGATTTTCCATCACGTCACCTCGATTTCCCATAATAATTATATTTTAACTTGCTTTTCCTGTCATATCAAGGCTCTTTCGAAAATGGTGTAATAGTGGTGTAGTAAACGCCTCTAGCTGCCACGAAACCATTGATTTTACAGGCTTTTCCGGGACTTTTCAAGATATTGCCGTGGCAGACGAATAGTATTTTAATCATAATGTTTAACTCCCTGTGCCAATGCCATCTCCAACAATTCCGCAGCCACTTTAATGTCTTTTACCCTCATCAAATTATCCCAGACATCTTCTTTTCCAAGAAGATTCATTCCCCCATGCCATACTAATAACTGATCAATTACTGCAAAATGTTCTGTTTCATTTTCAGTGAATCTTACAATGATTCCCACATCTTTCATCTGCTGAATCAGGGATTGCAAAAACATGACATTCCCATGTGTATTGTTCTCCGGATTCTCAGTAATAACAATAATCTTTACACCGGCCTCCTGCCTTAGCTTCATAAGATAAATGAGCCGGTCAATCTTTTTCTGAATAATATCAGGACTGGAAATAACAATTTCTTTTTCTGCCTCCGCTAAATCCTGCTCAAAAATATCCATATAATTTCCCGCATCACATATTGCATTTACATTTTGTTTGTCTGCAACTATGTCAGACATAACGCGAAATCCAATCTTTTTGTATGTCCTTAATCGCTTCGAATACATATTGTTCAAGACGTCCAGGAAAAGAGACCGGTGCTGCGAGCATAAGCGTGTCCAGCCTAGGATAATCGAAGCCTTCCCCCACCTTTTGTCCTGTTGCAACGAGAATCAACGATTTCTCCTGTGGTATTGCTTTTAATTGTCTTCTGACAGAATCATTTTCCTTTGTAGAATTATCACCATACAAGATAAAGACACAATCTGCATCTTCCTGAACACTATCATAGATAAATTTTGCATGTTCCTTATATTTCGTAAGTATTAGAGGCGTTCGCCCATTTTTCATACAATCTTTTATGTCGGTTAAAATAAGCTCGTTCCTCACTTCGCTATTGCTGATAAGGGCATATGCCGCATTTATATCACCTCTGGCGGCAGAAACATTAATTACTCTGGTGTATCGCGGATAAACAAAATGGTCTATCCCCTGATCCTCTGCACGCTCCAATGCCGTATATTTATGACGCACTGATCCTAGAAGTAGATAATTAATTTTTTCCAGACCGTCACTTCTTATCGGTGTGGCAGAAACTCCATAGACATATCTCGCATTTACTTTTTTCAAAACTTCCTGCGCTGTGGATGAAGCAGCATGATGGCACTCATCCATGATGACCATTCCATATGTATTTATTCTTTCATGAAAAGCACCCTTTTTATACAGCGAACCAATCATTGCAATGTCAATAATTCCTGTCATCGTATCTCTGCCGCCTTTCAATGTTCCAATAACACTTGTACGCTTTTTTATACGTCCTGTTTTTGTCTGATATTCCGGCGGCTCTTCATCAATGATTAGAAATCGATTCAGTTCCTCTTCCCATTGTGAAATGAGATCCGTGCTTTCTAATAAAATAAGTGTATTAACTTTGCGCTGCGCAATCAGATAGCCACAGACAACAGTTTTTCCAAAAGCAGTTGCCGCATTGAGCATGCCATTATCATAAGCAAGTAAACTTTCTGCTGCCAAATCCTGCTGAACCCTCAATTCTCCATTAAAAGATACCCGAATAGGTCTTCCTTTCTCTCTGTGATCTTCAATATCGTAATTAATTTTAGCTTTTTTGCACTCAGCTATTATATTTTCAAACAGTCCTCTAGGAAATTTTATATATCCTTCTGTATCCTCCCCCAAGTAAACCGTACTGAAGTTATAATAATTTGAATATCCTAGTCGCTTGTTTTTATAAAAGACAGGATTATCAAAGGCCGCCATGCAGCGAATCTGATTTTGTAAATAAGGTTTCAAGTTAAGAGCATCAATATAAATTCCGTCGGCAAGAACAATATGCAGTTTCCCTGTTACATCGGCCGCCGCAAAAGCATCATGACGTTTCCACGGTTTGAGACGATTTTTGCTGTTCAAAAAATCGGCAGCTCCATGCTGCATAGACAGTTCTAACTGCCATTTATCAACAGCCTTTTCTATTTCGTCCTGGGATAATTTTCTCGTGTACAGTAAATGTCCCCATTGATCAGAATATGCATTCCAGTTCTCATCCACAAAGGCACTATTTCCTTTTTTTAGTGCCTGTCCTTGTAAAGGCAGCGCAATGAGGTTCCCGATCCTATTTGTGGCATCCTGCGATGGATACATTCTATCATAATAGCGAAATGATTTAAGATTGATTGACTTTAGACCTTTATCAAGAAGGAGCAAACCGAAATTTCTCGCTGTGGCTGCTGCAATCGGTTTCTGAAAGAATATCCATACGTGCGCACCTCTTCCTGAACGGGATCTTTCCACAAGGGCCTCTATTCCATTTTGTCTGCATATCATACGAAGTGCGTCCACCTCATCGTGCCAGGAGTCATCCTTATTTGCAAAATCCTTCTTTTCTGCTCCCTTCTCATGATTATCGAAATCAAAAACAAGGAATCTGCAGGTTCCATCCGAAAACAGTGGATAGACACCTATAACATCAGTCCCCTCCTTTCTGTCCCCAACTAGATGCAAAACAATGATCTCCGGCTTCAGCTTTGTCCAACTTGTGTGTTCACAATCCTCACAATACATTTTTTGCCCCTTTTGTTTTGGACATAAGACGTTATTCCAGCGATTATCGCATTGAGGATAATAATTTCCGTTTTTAGCTCTTTTGGCAAATATATCTTCCCGTCCCCAAAACATTGCAAAAAATTTGGTTGCCATGTTTTTATCGATATATTGTCTATTCATTGGCACCTCCTGCCCCTACTTTTCCACATTGGAGATTATTCGCAAATGTAAGTCACACTCAACAAGCAAATATCGGTTCCAGCTGATTATATGATACCAGGGTCAAAAGGTCATGCGTTTCATGCTTGCATGAAAAAGCA
>ENA-UOOE01001560-UOOE01001560.1-fermentation-metagenome-genome-assembly--contig:-NODE-1560-length-19014-cov-5.022786_pt1 | contig 19014 bp, 16 predicted proteins | sample MGYA00245776_ERZ724021 | MGnify/ENA primary metagenome ERZ724021 (study PRJEB28704, sample SAMN03018321) | fermentation metagenome | biome: anthropogenic terrestrial biome; feature: soil; material... | reverse complement strand
TCTGCGTCCCGGAACTGCCGCCCGTCTTATCAGAACCGGTTGTCTGCGTCCCGGAACTGCCGCCCGTCTTATCAGAACCGGTTGTCTGCGTCCCGGAGCTGCTTCCTGTCTGGCTGGAACCATAGGTGAGCTTTACAAAATCCGCACTGACATAACCTGTTTTTCCACCGGATGTCTGGACTTTAATCCATCCATTCTGTACGTTGCTCAAAGGCTTGAGAATGGTTCCGTTTGACAGATAACCGGCAATGGCAGTGGAGGTGCTTGGCCCTTGACGCAGACGAAGTACGTCGGCAGTAACGGTTGCGGCGGTCGGGCTGTCAGTGGAAGGAGGTTCCTTAGGTGCCGGGGAGTCTTGTCCGCCGGAGAGTGTCAGGTACTGGCGGCTGCACCAGCCCTGCCTTCCGTTAGAAGTCTGTATGCGAACCCAACTGGCATTGGAGTTGTCCAGCACCGACAATTTTATACCCTTTGCAAGCGTTACAATGATCTGGTAGTTAAGGCCCGCGCCGGTACGCATGTTGAGGTAATCCGTCGTTGTGGCGGTAATGCCGGCAGAAGATGTTCCGCCGGAGAGTGTCAGGTACTGGCGGCTGCACCAGCCCTGCTTTCCGTTAGAAGTCTGCACGCACACCCAGTCGGCGTTGGAGTTGTCCAGCACAGTTAGGCTTGTACCTTTTGCAAGCGTAACGATAATCCGATTGCCAAGGCCCGCGCCGGTACGCATGTTGAGGTAATCCGTTGTTGTGGCAGTTATTCCGGATGAAGAAGCGGCATTTGCAGGGAAATGGAGATATTCTTTAAAACAGTATCCAACCCTCCCTCTGGAAGTTTCCACTTTGGCCCATTGGCTGCTGGAGTTGTCCAGTACAGTTACGGACACATCTTTCCCCAGGGTTAGGAGTACTTTTGTGTTCGTTCCGGCTCCTTCGCGCAGATTGAGGTAGTCCGTTGTAGTCGCTGTAAGGGATGTGGCCCGCACCGCAATGGGAACGCCGGCCGCCAGAATGGCCGTGGCGCAGACAGCGGCAATGGATGATTTCAGAAAAGAAGGCTTGAAAAATTTCTGCAATTCTGTCCCCTCCCTCTCGAGGAATTTTTACTTGTCTGTTTCAACCTGTGGTTGCCGCACGAAAAGGCAGCCGCAAAATCATCTAAAATATGTAACAATTATAAACCATAATCTGACAGATATCAACCCTGATTGCCGCCATTTCTCAGTTTTCCCTATTTCCCTTGCTTTGCAGCAGGAACACGGCAAAAAATAAAAAGCCAGAACTGAAAAAACAGTCTGGCAGGCGAAAAACAACTTCCACCTACTGTATAGGATAGCAGAAACAATAATTCTCAACAATGGGAAAATCAAAATCTTAATGATATTTTTACATATTTACTCTATTCCTTTCGGCAGAAATCATGTATAATGGGAATAAGAGCTGATAAATAATTAACTAAAATTTCAACTAAGACCAAAGTTTGGCTTTTACCAAGGAAGAGCCGCCTTCCGCCGGGAGGAAAATACCATGCAGAACAAACCGACTGTGTTGGTCGCAGAGAGTGACGGAAAAACATGCAGTGCACTTTGCTCGGAACTTATGGCGGGGGAGTACTGCCCTTTTCCTGCCGAAACCGGTGAGGCTTCTGTTTCCATGATTTCTTCACGTTGCCCCGAGGCTGTCCTGCTTGGAAGATCCTTTCCTGATATGGACGGGCTGGAAGTTTTGAGGCGTGTGCGGAGGTGGTCTGGTGCCCCTATTATCATGCTTGCACAGCAGGAAAAAGAGAGTGACGAAGTTGCCGCTCTTAATCTCGGTGCCGATGATTACCTTGTTTGGCCGTTTGGTGCAGAGAAACTCCTCGCGCGGGTATGGGCGGTGTTGCGGCGCAGTATTGGAATGGAGCGCAGCGGGGAAGTTTCCACCGGCATTATTCAGCGCGGAGGTTTGGTCATTGATGTCCTGCACCATAGTGTTACGGCAAAAGGATGTGCTGTGCACCTCACGCAGAATGAATACCACATTCTTCTGATCCTTGCGCGCCATCCCGGCAAAGTAATTGCCTATTCAAGCATTATTACACAGATCTGGGGGCAGTACGCTGCGGATGACCGCCAGATTCTCCGGGTAAATGTGGCAAACATCCGCAAAAAACTGGAACCGGATCCGGCTAATCCAGTTTATATTTTGACAGAAGACGGTGTTGGATACCGCTTGGCAGGAGATCCAGAGTAAAACCGTCAGAAGATAAAACGCAGCAATGCGTTTTCTCATAAAAAATTTACATAGGAGGAATAATGATAATATGGAAAAAGCATGCAAAATCAGCATTCTCGGTGCAGGCAATGTAGGTGCAACCATCGCCTATACGCTGACGCTTAAAGGCATCGCCTCCGAAATTGTCCTAGTGGATATCAACAAGAACAAGGCAGAAGGCGAAGCGATGGATATTATCCAGTGCACAGCCCTGTGTCCTTCCGTGAATATTTACTCCGGAGACTATTCCGACATAAAGGGCTCCGATATCGTGATTGTAACACTGGGCTGCGCACGCAAGCCCGGCCAGTCCCGTATTGACCTTGCCCAGGGCAATGTGAACATCGTCAAGAGCGTAATGCCGCAGGCAGTCAAATATGCTCCGGATGCAATTTATGTTGTTGTCAGCAACCCGGTCGATATCATTGCCTATACGATTCACAAAGTGACAGGCCTGCCGGAAAACCGTGTGTTTGGCTCCGGCACGCTGCTTGATTCTGCACGCCTGCACGAGATCCTCGGCGCGCATTTGAGCGTAAACCCCAAAAATGTCCATGCCTATGTTCTCGGCGAGCACGGAGACTCCTCCATGGTGACCTGGTCGATTGCCAGCGTCTGCGGTGTCCCTGCGGATGCCTATGGCAAGAAGCTGCACGAGAAGAATTCAGACTATGCCCCGATTGACCATGCGCAGGTGGAAGAGGATGTCCGCAAGTCGGGCGGCAAGATTATCCGCCTGAAGGGTGCTACCTTTTACGCGATTGCCATTGCAGCCGCAACAATTTGCCACGATATTCTTCACGACACGAATTCCGTCCTGCCGCTTACCGGGATGCTTCATGGCGAGTACGGAGTCTCGGATGTTTACATGAGTGTGCCGTTTATCCTGAACCGGAACGGCCTTGCCGGCAGTGTAACGCCGAAACTCAGTGATGAAGAAGTTGCAAAGTTTAGTGCGAGTGCGAAGCTGCTGAAGGATACCATTGCAAATATTAAGATTTGAACAGCCCACAACGGAAACGAAAGGAACTGATTGCATGGATTACGCGAAAGAATCGCTGAAGAAGCATTACGAATGGAAAGGTAAGATTGAAGTTTCCTGCCGCGCCCCGCTGAATACACCGGAAGATCTCTCGCTTGCCTATACACCTGGTGTTGCACAGCCGTGCCTGGAAATCCAGAAAGATATCAACAAGAGCTATGAGCTGACCCGCCGCTGGAACACTGTTGCCGTTGTGACAGACGGTACCGCAGTCCTTGGTTTAGGGGATATCGGCCCGGAGGCCGGTATGCCGGTGATGGAAGGGAAATGCACGCTGTTTAAGAGCTTTGGCGGCGTGGACGCTATCCCGCTCTGCATTCGCTCGAAGAATGTTGATGACATTGTCAACACGGTCCGCCTGATTGCAGGCAGTTTCGGCGGCATCAACCTCGAGGATATCTCTGCACCGCGCTGCTTCGAGGTTGAAAAGCGCCTGAAGGCCTGCTGCGATATTCCAATTTTCCATGATGATCAGCATGGGACTGCTGTTGTAACGCTTGCGGCTATGCTCAATGCCCTCAAACTGACGGGAAAAAAGCTCGATAAAATTAAGGTCGTTACCAGTGGTGCCGGAGCAGCCGGCATTGCAATTATCCGCCTGCTTATTGCACTTGGCCTTAAAAATATCATTATGTGTGACCGCCACGGCGCCATTTATGAGGGCCGTGATAACCTCAACCCTGTTAAGGAGGAAATGGCCCGCATTACAAACCGTGATATGAAGGCGGGGACACTTGCCGACGTCATGAAAGGCGCTGATGTGTTCATTGGCGTATCTGCCCCGAACTGTGTCACGCCGGAAATGGTCAAAAGCATGAACAAAGACTCGATCCTTTTCCCAATGGCTAACCCGACTCCGGAAATTATGCCGGATGAAGCCCTGAAGGCTGGAGCAGCCGTTGTTGGTACAGGCCGCAGCGACTTCCCGAACCAGATTAACAATGTGCTTGCTTTCCCGGGCATTTTCCGTGGTGCCCTTGATGTGCGTGCATCAGACATCAATGACGAAATGAAGATTGCCGCAGCTTATGCCATTGCCTCGTTTGTTCCACAGGATAAGCTGGCGCCGGATTACATTGTCCCAAGTGCCCTTGACCGCAACGTTGCCAAGGTGGTTGCCAAGGCGGTTTCGGAAGCTGCCCGCAAGAGCGGGGTTGCCCGTATCTGATTTTTTGGAATGGGATTTTTCTTTAGGCGGCTCCGCAGCGCGGAGCCGCCTTTCCTATATTTTGGGGCTGGCAGAGAGGGGTGCGCCACCCTTCTGCACCTTGATATTTTGTGGGGAATCGGCTACAATGAAACAATGATTTCGGACTCGTATTCGGAAAATTTTGATTTGGCGGTGGGTTTGTTGACGGAGTGGACAGAACAGAGGAAAATTGATTTGCGGAAAAAGGTTTTGGAGCGGGAGTTTTCCCGGATGAATGAGCGCCAGAAGGAAGCCGTATTCCAAATAAATGGGCCGCTCCTTATCCTTGCCGGCGCGGGAAGCGGTAAGACGACCGTCCTTGTCAACCGCGCAGCAGCTCTTGTCCGATATGGCAATGCGTACCGGAGCCGCGATGTTTCTCAGATGAGCGGCGATGATGCAGAGGCTGTTTCAGGCTGCCTTGAGAGGGAAGAGCCGTTGCCTGATGAGCTTCGCCGGGCACTTGCCGTGGAGCCGTGCGAGCCGTGGCGCATCCTTGCCATTACTTTTACAAACAAAGCGGCAAACGAGCTGAAGGAACGCCTTTCCGGTATTCTTGGGCCGAAAGGAGAGGAAGTCTGGGCTTCCACCTTCCATTCCATGTGTGCACGGATGCTGCGCCGCGATGCGGACAGGCTCGGCTACACCAAACATTTTACAATCTATGACTCGGATGACTCCAAACGGTTAATTAAAGACTGCCAGAAAGCTCTGAAGGTTGATGACAGGAAAATTCCATATCGGTCTGTACTAACGGAAATATCCCACGCAAAAGACTCCATGGTTGGGCCGGACGAATACTACCGTGCCGCAGGGAGCGACCTCCGGCTTGCAAAAATCGGCGAAATGTATCGTCTTTATCAGAGAAAGCTGAAAGAAGCCGATGCCATGGATTTTGATGACCTGATTTTCTGTACTATTGAACTGTTCCGTAAAGATCCGGATATTCTGACGCATTATCAGGAGCGCTTCCGTTATGTCATGGTGGATGAGTACCAGGATACCAGCCATGCACAGTACCTGCTTGTCAACATGCTTTCAGGGAAATACAAGAACCTCTGCGTAGTGGGTGATGATGACCAAAGCATTTACCAATTCCGTGGTGCGACGATTGAAAATATCCTCAGTTTTGAAAAAACATTTCCGGATGCAAAAGTTATCCGGCTTGAACAGAATTACCGTTCTACAAAGAATATTCTTGACGCTGCCAACTCTGTCATTAAAAACAATGAGAACCGAAAGGGGAAAACACTCTGGACGGAAAATCCGCGCGGCTCGAAAATCAGTGTCCATACGGCGGGAAATGAAGAAGATGAAGCGGACTATATTGCTAAGGAAATTCTTTCCGGTGTTGCCGCGGGCCGAAAATTTTCTGATTATGCAGTGCTTTACCGCATGAATTCGCAGTCAAATACGATTGAGCGGATTTTCACAAAATCCTCTATTCCGCACCGTATTGTGGGCGGGCACCGCTTCTTTGAGCTGAGGGAAATCCGTGACATGATTGCATACCTGAGCGTAATCAGCAATCCGAACGACGAGGCACGTCTGGTCCGCATCATCAACAGCCCGAAACGCACTATTGGTGAGAGGACTGTAGCCGAGGCGCAGGCAATCGCCTCCGGTACCGGCGAAAGTCTTTTCTATGTGATTTCCCATGCGGACGAATATGAACCGCTTCAGCGTTCCGCGAAAAAGCTGATGGATTTTGCGTCAATGATTGCGGAACTTTCTAGCATTGCTTCCGATGGGAAAACGAGCCTTTCCGAGCTTTACAGCATGCTCCTCGAAAAAACGGGCTACATCGAAGCACTGGCGGCCTCCGGAGAAAAAGATGCGCAGGACCGGATTGACAATGTGAATGAGCTTGCCTCCCATCTGGTCCGTTTTGCAGAAGCAAACGGGAAGGAAGCAGGGCTTTCCGACTATCTGGAAGAAGTTCAACTTCTTACCGATATTGACAATTATGATGCCTCTTCAGACAGCGTTGTCCTGATGACGATGCACTCTGCGAAAGGCCTTGAATTCCCCGTTGTATTTCTGCCTGGCTTTGAGGAAGGCATTTTTCCTGGAATGCAGGTGATGTTTCATCCTGAGGAAGTTGAGGAGGAACGCCGCCTTGCCTACGTTGCCATTACGCGTGCGAAGCAAGAGCTTCATATTGTAAATGCCGTTTCCCGTGTGATTTTTGGAAGCAGCCAGCGCAATCTTCCTTCCCGGTTTCTGAAAGAAATTCCTGAGGAACTGATAGAATATACCCGTGCGGATAGCCTTGGAAGTCTGCATGGCAGCCCGCTTTCTTCTGCTCCTTCAGGGAAAAGGCCCAGAGCAGGTTTGCATGGCTTTTCCCCTGTTCAGCCTGTAACACCAAAGCCGTCCGGCACCGTATTTCATGTGGGCGACGCTGTTTTCCACCGCACATTTGGAAATGGTATGGTCCTTTCTGCAGATCAGGTGGGAAATGATACGCTGCTTGAAATTGCATTTGAAAAATATGGCACAAAAAAATTAATGGCGAATTTTGCGCGTCTCCAAAAGCGCTGAAACCGTAAAAATCCCCATCCGCTCAAAAACCGGATGGGGATTTTTTTCTTTTCAGCCTTTTCTATTTTCCTTATGGCTTGTTTCCGCAACATTTGGTGGGAAGAAATCACCGGTTGGAAATTCAATTTTGCGGAACATTTCCCGTGGGCTGTCGGAAGTTGGGACAGTCTCCTTATCCGGTACATAGAATTCGTAGGTAGGGATCAACATTGGGACTGTGCGTACAAGCTGAACAATGGTAAACATACCAATCGTTGCGTAGACAGCGCGAGTACTGCTGTAATCGAACTCGGCACCGTAAAGGGAACAGACACTGCTTGGAATTTTGCTGCAAATGTCGCTTCCCTGAGGCGGACGGTCGCAAATCTTTGCGGAAAGACCAATAGGCTCAGAAACCATGCAGGTCGCTTTGGGGAGGACCTTACCGGTTGAAAGCTCTACGTCAGGATCTTCGGGGTTGCGGCCGGAAGAAAACATTTTGACATTTCCTTCGCTGCCAAACAGGATTACACGTTTGTTTGCCATGCAGACACCGTGTACAATAGTCGGGCAGGCTGTCTGCGGCGTGAAGAGGTCAAGGCAAACGTCGAGGAAAAAGTTTAGGTCTACTGCGTAAAAACCCTGATTAAAGGGAACAGGTTCCAGATGGAGAAATGCTTTGATAACTTCGGCACTGCGGATGCGCACATTGGTTGCCTGTTCAATCAGCTCATGTTTGTCGGGTGTAAAGTAGACTCTGCGGTCCTCAAGATATTCTTTACTATAAGAAGATACATGTTATAAGTAAAATGGCACAAAAAAGAATTCCAACGTAAATTCATTGGGCCTCGCACCCTTTTGTTTGCTGTAGACAATCTTGCTGATAACGGTTTTCAGCAGTTCGTTTCGTTTCTGCGGAGAAGAACTTTTGTATAGGTTGAGAACAGTTTCAATTTCGGATGCCTGTACCTTCGGGTTTAACGGCTTTTGTTTTTTCATGAAACGTTCCCGATACGATTTTATCTTTTCCAACTTTTCGTTTAACAGCTTTTGGCGCTGGAGAAAAACATCAACGGTGTAAATTCCCTGTTCCAGAAAATCGTGAAGCCTGCTTAATTGACGATCCACGGTTAAGCACTCTTCATCTAAGCTTTTTATGGTTTCAGAGTGCTGAGCTTCCCATAAATCGGTTTTGTCTTTTGTTTTTACGGATACAGTTTCCAATTTACTCTCTAACTCGGTCAGAACAGCTTTTTCAACAAGCGTAAGGGAGCTGGATACCATACAGCCGCGCTTTGTACACATCAGGAATGTGCCACCATTCCGGACGACTTGACGCTGCATCAGTCTGCCACAGTGATTACAGTATACTAAGCCGGCGAGCGGGTTTTCAACTTGACCGGTATTGCTTGGCGGGTGTGTATGCAATGCAATCGCCTGTTGTGTTTTTTTAAATAGTTCCAAACTGATAATTGGCTTTTGAAGTCCATTTACAATAGTCCATTGACTGCGCGGATGATAAATGAACTTTGTCTTGGCGCCTTCCTTTGTCCCTTTCCGGATCTGCGTTTTCTGGTTCCAGACGATTTTCCCAATATATGCCGGGTTTTTAAGAATCTTCATAATGGATATCCGGACAAACCGGTCAGAACGGTGAGGCTTAGCACCCAAGGCGTTGATGGTGTCCGCAATTCGCTGGCAGCCATATCCCTGATTGGCGTAGAGGTCGAACATCATACGGACAAATTTTGCTTCATCATCCTTAATTTCCAGCGTTGGACGCTTGTCGATATATGCACGCCGGTATCCGTACGGCGCGTTGGCAATATATCCGCCGTCTTCAATCGTACGCTTGATACCGCGCTGCATTCGGCGCTTAATTATTTTCAGTTCCTGCCGGGCCATGAAGGACTCAAATTCCGAATATGTCTCATCCATATCGTTGTTCAGGTCATAGACCTTTCGCGGAGTAATGATTTTTGTGCCGGAGTTTTTCAGGGTTTCCAGAATGACACCCTGGTCGCTCATGGAACCACGTCCGAGCCGGTCGATATCCATGCACAGGACGGCGCTGTACAGGCCATTTCCTACATCTGCCAGCAGCCTAAGCATCTGCGGGCGGGCATAAAGGCTCTCTCCGGACACGACCTCTTCATAAATTTCCGATACGGTCAGCCCGTTTTTCTGGGCAAATTCCAGCAAAGTAATTTTATGGCGCTTGAGCGTTTCATCGACCGTATCAGTCAGTTCTTCCGCACGGGACTTACGCAGATACATGGCAACAGTCATTTTAATTGCTACCTCTTTCAAAGAGTAGATATATGTTTACGCTGTCAAATAATTGACATACTAGCCGCAAAAGTTTCAATTATCTCTCTGAAGTTTCCAGAGGATACAAGGCCGTCCGAGTATATATAACCATTCTCGGCCCTCAGAATTCAGAGCTTCATAATTTTTTAGCAACTGTGTTTTCACGGTATCTTCCCCTGCTTCGGCTTTTACCGGAACAGGGGAATTATTGTGTTATACGCACTAGTAATGCTTATGCACTATCAGAAAGATCGAAGCAAAATGTTATCGAATTTAAAAGCTAAAATGGCGCGGTGCAGTGTTAAAATTGGGGGCATTGCTCTTGCCATTGGTCAAATATTGCAATAATGTTCTGGAAATAGGGATGGCGGACTTGTGCACATTGATCGTGTAAATAAGTTTTAGCAAGTTGTACAATCAGCAGCGCATACCATTTGCAGGGAGATGATGCTCCATGCCGAAGAAAAGAGATATAGGGAAACCAACGATTGTAGCACATATCTTGCCGGGTACGCCGAAGCAGATTGCACAGAACCGGGAGCGCCTGCGCAGTGTCTGTGAAAGCGCTATGAGTGAACTCGCCGGGCACCCGGTTCAGGTAACTCTCGACTGGGGAGACAATAAGATAAAGTTAACACAAACCGGATAAACCCATGCCTGCTTTTGCAGGTATGGGTGGGCAAGCCCGCAAAGAAAATGCTCAGGCTCCTGTCCTCTATAAAAAAGGCAGGAGCCTGAGCATTTTGCCCACGATTTTGCAATGGTAATCATGGAGTGCTACATATCCAGATGTTTTAAGCAAGTCTTTGGGGCAGATTATTCGTCAATACTATATTGCAAGCCAGAAAAAAGCGGTTAATATTGCTTCCCTGCACACTAGTCCGTTTTTCTCCTTTTTGCAACATTTCTCAATCCTAATTATCCTACTAAAATTGACCTTTCGCTGAATTTTTTCGACAAACTGGCGCTCCCTTTCAGAAGCGCATCCATAACAAGTTGAATCGATAATTTTTATTCGGCTTTGCGGTATAGTGGAATTTTTACCTCTACCTGAGCCTTTTCCGCCCAGTCGAGCAAGGTATTAGTTGCTGTGCGTGTAATTGCTGCATCTTCTTTGATATTTTTTACATCGCATTGCAACTGGTCAATCTTTTGATCCATAGATTCTAACCTTTTATCTACAGATTCAAATTGCTTATCCATAGATTCAAATTGCTTATCCATAGATCCAAATCGCTTATCTATAGATTCAAATCTTTTATCTATGGATTCAAATCTTTTATCTATGGATTCAAATTTTTCATCATTACTCTTTTGCTCTGCGGCAAACATTTTTTGAATGGCTGTAAGCATTTCCTCATTTGTCATAGTAATCCTCTCCCTGAAGCTATTATATCTGTTCTGAATTTAGTTCGCAAGAGTTTCTTTGTCTGTTAGAATTTCTTTTGAAAAGCCGTAAAACAGGGCGGTGCGGTTCAGTACGGCGGTAACTCTTTTAACTGGCGGTTTTCTTCCAACTGCTTCAGGTGTTTATTAGCTGACATTTATTCCCGCCGTATTAGCTTTTCCGAATACTTAAGCACTTTCTCTTATTTTCAGTTCGGGTTGAATTACAATAGATGCATTGTCGGTTTTTCCGGCAATCATATTTACTAAAAGTTGGACACAGCATTGCCCAACCAGTTCCGGCTTATTATCGATTGAAGTAAGTTCCGGGCTACAGATAGTCGTGTATTCCGAATCGTTGTAACCGGTGATTGCAATATCATCTGGAATTTGAAGCCCTGCCTTCTGAAAAGTCTTAATAGCGCCTATTGCAGTGAGATCCTCCCCAAAAACGGCGGCAGAATATCTTGGAGAATGTGAGAGAATGAGATTAGCAGCTTCCTGACCGCCTTTAAAGCCATATGAGGTTTTCAGGATATTTTCCTCAGTTGCTGTGCAGCCATGCGATTTCATCGCGCTATAAAACCCTTGTTCTTTTCGGTTAGCGCTGTCCGTATTTAGATCTTTTACATAGGCAATATTCCGGTGCCCTTTTTTGTATAGATAATCAACGGCAAGTGAAATCCCCATTGAATCATCTACCAGGACGGAATAAGAAAGCGGCAGGTTTACCTTACCATTTGCAGTCACTACCGGAAGATTTTTTAAGTAGGTAACGATTTCCGGATCTTTGCAGATATCATTAAAAACCGAACCTACAAGCACAACGCCGTCAATCTGCTTTTCTGAAAGCATTTTCATATATTTTTTGGTTTCATTTAATTTGCCGCCTGTGTTACAGACCAGAACATTATACCCCAGGCTGCTGAAGGCTTGTTCGACGGTATATGCCTGTTTTGCATAGTGCGGTACCCGGATATCAACCGTAAGAACTGCGATTGTTTCCATGGAGTTGGAAACGAGTCCGCGTGCGATCGCATTTGGGGAATAGTTGTATTCTTTCAGAATAGCTTCAATCTTTTTCCGCGTAGTGGGTGTCACATTGGTTTTATGGTTCAGGACCCTGGAAACCGTTGAAATTGACATACCTGCTTTTTTAGCAATATCATAAATATTCATATATAGAAGCAATCTCCCATGAAACCCCTTTTATTGTCCAGTAAATTATATATTATTTTTTTTAGCAATGTCAATAGCAGGGAAGCTTTGACAAAAAAAATTCTGTCCTGCAAAAAAGGATTAGACGATTAGGCGGTTTGGCTCAGTTGGTTTTTTAAGCCTGAATGTTTCGCAAATTGTTACTATCTATTTTAAATTTAAGTTGCAATCGGGGAGGCCTAACGGAAGCCGGGCTTGTATGAGATAAAAACATAAAGAAGCGCTATCATTATATGGCAGTAAAGAAATATATATAAATGAAATTTTTTACTATTTTTAGATATATTATACAAATACATTAATTTTCAGTAAATAGTATTGACAATAATATAAAACAATATAAAATATATAGCTATAAAAGCGCTTTCACAGATACTCGCTTGTGTTATTATCCTCAGCATTCTTATAAAGGGTGATGTGCGGTGGCAGAAATAGTTTTATTCGGCGAACCGATGGCAATGTTTGTGGCCGATTCGGTTGGCCCACTTGATAAAGTAAATAAATTTACAAGGTCGTTGGCCGGATCAGAAGTAAATGTGGCCATCGGACTGCGCCGGCTCGGACATTCGGTTTTGTATGTCAGCAGGTTGGGCAACGATCCATTTGGCAAATATATTGAAAATTGCCTGCAAAATGAAGGAATTGAAATTCGGTGCACTTATGACGCTGAGCATGCGACAGGATTCCAGCTGAAAAGTAAAGTGAATTCCGGCGATCCTGAAGTCTATTATTTCAGGTCAAACAGCGCAGCAACTTATCTGACAGGGCGGGATGTGGATTCAACGGATTTTTCAGGGACACGATTTCTACATTTGACGGGAATTTTCCCGGCCCTATCGCAAAGCTGCCGCAATGCGGCGTATCGTCTTATCGAACGTGCGCACGAGAATGCCATTCCGATATCCTTTGACCCCAATCTCCGACCGGGATTATGGAAAAGCAGCAAAGTGATGGTCAGCATCTTGAACGATATGATTTCGAGGTGCGATTTCGTCCTTCCAGGTATTGAAGAAGGAGAAATCCTGACGGGCTGTAAAGATCCTAAGGGGATCGCCGAATATTATCTCAGCCGGGGTGTAAAGATGGTAACGGTCAAGCTGGGAAGCCATGGGTCATATACCCAGACCAAGGATAAAAGTTTTTTTCAGTCTTGTGTAGGCGTGAATAAAATTGTCGACACGGTAGGCGCTGGCGACGGATTTGCAGTTGGGATTATCAGTGGCATCCTTGAGGGCTTGGATTTATATCAAGCAGTAAAGCGCGGTAATGCAATAGGTGCATTGCAGCTCATGGTCAGAGGAGACAATGAAGGACTACCAACCAAAGAAAAACTGGAGGACTTTATGAGGAGCAGTCATGATGAAACTACAGCTGGCGATTGACCGTGTTTCGGTTGAAAAAGCCATCAATCTCATTAGTCAGGTACACGGCAGGGCGGACATCATTGAAATAGGCACCTCTCTAATTAAAGAGTATGGGCTTTACGGCAGCGTTCAGAAAATCAAACGGCTCTTTCCGGACCAAACCTTTTTAGCGGATCTGAAGACCGCTGATGAAGGAGAATACGAATTCCGCACTGCTTTCAAAGCTGGCGCGGATATTGCCACTGTCATGGGGTATGCGTCGGACGAGACAATTTCCGCATGCGGAAGTGTTGCGCATGAGTTTCACAAAGAATATATGATTGACTTGCTTCAGGTGCCGTCCTTCCGGATAAAACAGCTCAAGGTTTTTCAAGATGCTATTTTCTGCATCCATCTTCCATCGGATGAAAAGAAGGGTAATTTAAAGAAATTGATTGAGGAAACTTCTAAAAGCATCAGTGGCAAAAGACGAATAGCCGTTGCTGGCGGTGTGACGTCTCAGATGATGGGATTTCTCAAGGCGGCGGGGTGCGAAATTGCTATTGTTGGGAGTGCAATAACAAAATCAGGCGACATCCGGCATGCAGTTGATTCATTTTATAAAGAAATCAGTAAGGAGGCTTAAGCATTGGACGAGCTACAGACTATTGTTAGGGAAATAGAAGGTGTTATTGATAAAATCGACCGGGATGAAATGACTGTGGTTTCAGGATTAATCCGGAAAGAATCACGCATCTTCGTTTCTGGAGAAGGACGCTCAGGCTTAGTTGCCAAAGGATTTGCAATGCGGCTGATGCATCTGGGTTATACCTCATATGTGGTGGGTGAAACCATCACACCGTCGTTGAAAAAAGACGATGTTTTCATTGCTGTTTCGGGTTCCGGCTCAAGCGCGCATGTGGTCGTGGATACCCAAAAAGCCTTGGAAAAAGGAAGCACAATCATAGCGGTTACAAGTAAGAAGGAATCGAAGGTCGCCAGTATGGCGAATGTAATTCTTACGGTACCCGGAACAGTAAAGGGCGACCAGGGCGCAAGCAGAGGCTCGGTTCAGTTGTTGAGTTCCCTTTTTGACCAAAGCCTGCATATCGTTTTGGATGCGCTCTGTCTGATGATTAGCAGAAGGGATCATGTGCAGAATGATTCTGCCTTGAAATTACACTGGTAAATGGCGAAAACAATCCGGTTTTAAAGTGTCGGCCTTTTTTCATCCTTTGAGCACGTTTGTCTGGCAGAATATAAACAACACTATTTTGGGGAGGAAGCCAAATGAAAGAGCAAGAAGTAGCAAAAGAAATTCTTGAGCACATTGGCGGTCAGGAAAACATAACGTCGGTCGAACATTGTGCCACACGTCTCAGATTTATTCTTAAGGATGCCTCAAAATTTGACGGGAAAGGAATCGAAAATATAGACGGCGTGAAAGGTCAGTTCTTTGCGTCGGGCCAGTATCAGGTCATATTGGGCACGGGCTTTGTCAATAAAGTCTACAACGTGCTAACCAGTGAGGGTGCCAATCAGAAAAAGGCGGACACCGAAGACAAAAGCGCATATAAAAACTTATCGCCATTTCAAAAGTTCTCCAGAACACTCGGAGATGTCTTTATCCCTATTATTCCAGTGTTGGTGGCAACAGGCCTGTTTATGGGTTTACGGAGCCTGCTAACCAATTTGGGGGGTACTCTGGATCCCAGTTATCTGGCGCTCTCAAAGGTTTTAACCGATACGGCGTTTGCGTTTTTACCGGCGCTGGTTGCTTATTCGACCATGAAACGGTTCGGCGGTTCTCCGGTTTTGGGAATCGTAATCGGTCTAATGCTGGTGGCAACGCAGCTGCCCAATGCGAATGCTGTTGCGGGTGGAACAGCCAAACCGCTCCTTTTAAACCTTTTTGGCCTGAATGTTCCGATTATCGGCTATCAGGGTTCCGTCCTCCCCGCATTGGTACTGGGGATAATCGCTGCAAAAATAGAAAAATGGCTTCACAAAGTTATTCCAGATGTGTTTGACCTGATTGTGACGCCGTTCCTCACACTTCTCAGCAGTGTGGCGTTGGGCCTGCTGGTTGTAGGTCCTGTTATGCATGAAATTGAGATTCTCATTGTTGATGGCGTTAAGTTTTTAATGGCTTTGCCTTTTGGGATCGGCGGATTCTTTATCGGTTCTCTGCAGCAGGTAGTTGTTATCACCGGCTTGCACCATACCTTTAAAGCACTTGAAGTCGAACTTCTGGCAACCACAAAGGCCAACCCATTTAATGCGCTCGCATCTGGCGCCATTGTTGCTCAGGCTGGCGCTGCACTGGCTGTTGCCATCAAGACCCATAATACCAAGAAAAAATCCCTTTATTTCTCTTCTGTTATTCCTGCATTCCTTGGAATTACAGAGCCCGTCATCTTCGGTGTCAATCTGCCTCTGCTGAAACCCTTCGTCTTCGGCTGCATCGGTGGTGGCTGTGCGGGTATGTTTTCTTCGATTGTACATCTGGCTGCAACCGGCATGTCCATTACGGCAATTCCAGGAGTGCTGTTGTATCTGAATGGGCAGATTGTTAACTACATCATTTCAAGTTTAATTGGTTTGACTGTTGCTTTCCTGTTAACATTCTTCCTTTATAAACCGGAAGAACTGCCCGAAGAAAAAAATAAGGGCGAATAAATATGACCTGTAAAATGTTGGTATTCTATGTGCAGTGAAAGGTTATCCTGATATGAATTGGTTTTATAATAACTTAATTATTCCAGAGCAGTGGCCTCCAAAATACCAGGAATCCACTCTTGACAAACCTTTGAAAGTGCCGTATTTAGACAAAAAACCGGATACGATTAATATTAAAATCGGCAGGCAACTGTTCGTAGATGATTTTCTGATAGCAGAGACCGATTTGCGGCGTGATTTTAAAAAACCAGTCATAGAAGATCATCCAATCTTTTATCCTCAGACTGCCCTGGAAATGAATGACGGCTATTGCACCTGCGCGTGTCCTTTCAATGATGGAATTTTTTACGATGATGAAGCCAAAAAATATAAGATGTGGTATCAGGCAGGATGGTTTGATGCCGTGGGCTATGCAGAAAGCAATGACGGAATTCATTGGAAACGACTGTCGGAGATCAATCCCGACCGCAAAAGTGACCGTGTTCTTCAATATGTACCAGGCAGAATGCGCGACGGCGCTGCGGTCTGGATTGATTACTATGCTGAGAACCCTGATGAGCGGTATAAAATGTTAGTCTTTTTCAGGGAATATGATTTTGATGTGAAATACTATCACCGCAAGCCAAAAAATGTGCAGCCTACGGAAAAAGCAATACTCTATAAGTCTGTGGATGGAATCAACTGGGTTGAGGTAGGAACCCCAGGCTCGTGCGGCGATAATACGACTTTCTTTTATAATCCATTCACGAGAAAATGGGTTTTCAGCATCCGGACTTTTTCCAAGCTTGACAGTCGGATTCGGGTTAGAAGTTACTATGAAACGGATGACTTCTTCCATGGCAGCCAATGGAAACCGGAAGATGTCAGATTTTGGGCGAGAACGGATATCAAAGATACTCCTGATCCAAATTTAGGATATCTTCCACAGCTGTACAATTTGGATGCAACACCGTATGAGAGCTTGATGCTGGGGGTATTTTCCGTTTTTATGGGCCCTCCGAACGGTGTCTGCGCAATCACGAAACATCCTAAAATCATTGACCTGAAACTGGCGTTCAGCCGGGACGGATTCCACTGGGATCGGCCTACGCACGAGAATTTTATCTCCTCGTCCCGCAATCTGGGCACATGGAACTATGGGTATATGCATGCTGCAAACGGGATATGTGTGGTTATAGGCGACGAAATTCATTTCTATTTTTCCTGCTTTTCCGGCCAATCTCCTAATTTCGGCTCACACAAATACTCGGGAGGAAATTTAGGAATGGCCAGATTAAGAAGAGACGGTTTCGCTTCGATGTCTGATGACGGAAAAGGGGGATATCTTACAACAGAAGTATTAGAATATAATGGTAAATACCTGTTTGTAAATGCCGACTGCAGTCAAGGAAAAATTCTTGCCGAAGTTCTGGATCAAAACGGAAATGTTCTTCCGGGTTACTCCAGAGAGGACTGCATACCGGTGACAACGGACAGCACCAAAGTTCAAGTCAAGTGGAAAAACAAGACGGTTAGTGAGCTGAACTGCCGGAATATCCGACTGCGCTTTATTCTAAAGAATGCGGAACTATATTCTTTTTGGTTTTCGCCAGACGCGCAAGGGCATAGCAACGGCTATATGGCTGCGGGAGGGCCATCTTTCCACAAAGGCATGGATATTGCGTGCGAGTAAGGAAACCATGCTGTCCTATGGACTGAAATGGAACAATTTTTTTGCCCACATGGACAGCCATTTACAAGTGACCTTTTGTAAGCTACGGAAGGAGCTCAAGCGTGAAAAGATGAAACTGTTTCATAAAATGAATCATGGTGAAAAGACAATTCTGGCCCCGCAGACCGGCAGAATTATCTCGGTTGAAGAAATCCCGGATCCGGCGTTTTCCGGGAAGGTCCTGGGTGACGGCCTCGGGATTATCCCTACTGAAAATGAAGTGCTTGCTCCCGTATCCGGTACTGTGATTGAGGTTGCCGATACACTGCATGCAATCTGCCTTGAGGGTGACGGCAACGGCCTGGAAATCCTAATCCATCTGGGGCTGGATACCGTTAAACTGAAAGGAAGAGGATTTACCTGCCATGTAAAAGAGGGCCAGCATGTTTCTGCAGGGGATTTGCTGATGGAAATGGATATCGAACAGATCAAGTTGGCAGGTTATAATACTGTTTCTCCGTTCATCATTACAAATCCTGATCAAGCAAAGAATCTGTCTATGTCTTCCGGGAATGCTGTCGCAGGAAAGACGGTCTTGATGAAATATCATTGATTGTACCTGCTTTGTAAGGCTGAACCTGCTTGTAATTTGTTCAGCCTTTTGGGCAATTATGGATCCATCCAATGCGTTAAGCGAAGGATGGGTCCTTTTCTTGTGCAACAAGTGCCACCAGTGAGAGCAGAAGAGCTTTAACGGTCAAAAGTGAAAGAAGAATCTCCTTTTGGGCCGTATCAAGGCTTGCGCGAATTGGTTTGCAAGTTTAAACCAAAACTTATTTATCTGGTTTATTGACTATTCCTTGACTTCTGTGTTTCATAAGTATAATCTGTTATATAAATCATACTTATTGAACCTAAAGAGCGGACATAAAGAAACCGGTGAAAAGGGAAAAATTATGACTCCGAAGCGGGCAAGAGACATATTCGGCTTCAAATCCGGCGATACGCTGATTATGCTTGTCAATGAAAAGAAAGGCATTGCCATTCCACCCGAAGAAAGTTTTGTTGAGCTTGCAGCAAAAATCTTTGCAGATAAAGAGGAGAATTGACAATGAGAAGACACTATATAGACAATATTCGCTGGGCTACAGTTTTGCTGGTCTTGGTTTATCACGTCTTTTATTTATTCAATAGTGTAGGCGTGCTCGGCGGCGTCGGCAGTTTTTCAAAGATACAGTATCAGGATGCCGTGCTATATTTTGTATACCCGTGGTTCATGGTATTGCTGTTCCTGATTTCCGGAATTAGTTCCCGGTATGCATTGGAGCATCGGAGTCGTAAGCAGTTTATAAAAGACAGAACTGTAAAGCTGCTTGTTCCGTCCACTCTCGGACTCTTTGTGTTTCAATGGATGGTTGGTT